>Ga0316230_1000096_pt1 | contig 131206 bp, 113 predicted proteins | sample TBH18025metaG_FD_206004 | JGI IMG/M metagenome (GOLD analysis project Ga0316230, IMG submission 206004) | Freshwater microbial communities from Trout Bog Lake, Wisconsin, USA - TBH18025 | ecosystem: Environmental > Aquatic > Freshwater > Lake > Hypolimnion/Profundal zone | place: USA... | reverse complement strand
TTTTGCCACGACTTGGTGGAAGCGCATTGCCCTGGTTTGGTTGGCACGAATGCTAACAGTTTCGAAGCCAGGGTAAAGGTTTAAGTCGTGAGAAAAAAATCCGAGGAGTATGGGGCGCTTATTTTGACCTGGGACAGCGGCGAGTTCGGCCTTGCGCCGGACTGCCAATCTGGTAAAATAACGGCATGTTGGCGCTCTGCGATGACCTACGCAGAACTCGTCCTCCTCAGGGAAGGGGTTTCCGCCATGAACCAGGCCGCCTTGCTCGATGACGACATGCTCAAGCTGGTCGAGGCACGCCTCCACGACCCGTTCGCCATTCTCGGCCCTCATGTCCAGGACGGCGTGTCGGTGGTACGGGCCCTGATTCCCCGAGCCCGGGAGGTGTCCATCATGGAGGGCAACCAGCGACTGGAGCGCATCGGGTCCAGCGACCTGTTCCAGTGGCGCGGCGACGGGACCGGTCTGCCGGCCCACTACCGCCTGGTCTGGCGCGACAGCGAAGGCCACGAGCACATGGCCCACGATCCCTACAGCTACCCGCCGCAACTCCAGGACTTCGACCTGAATCTGTTCCGCGGTGGGAAACACTGGCACGCCTACCGGTTCCTGGGCGCCCATGAGCACCAGGCGGACGGGGTGGCGGGGGTGCTGTTCGCGGTCTGGGCGCCCAATGCCGAGCGGGTGAGCGTGGTGGGCGACTTCAACCACTGGGACGGCCGCTGTCACCCCATGCGGGTGCTTCCGGGCTTCGGGGTCTGGGAACTCTTCATCCCTGATCTGGAGCCTGGCACCTTGTACAAATTCGAAATCCGCAACCGGGACACCGGTCAGGTGTTCCTGAAGACCGACCCCTACGGCCAGCGTTTCGAACTCCGGCCAAGGACGGCCGCCCTCGTGCCCCAGGCCCAGCCCTTTCGCTGGAACGACGCCGACTGGATGGAGCGGCGCGCCAGCTGGGATTGGCGGCATGCGCCCCTGGCCATCTATGAGGTCCATCCCGGTTCATGGCAGCGCGGGGATGAAGGGGAATTCCTCAATTACCGGGAACTGGCGCACCGGCTGGTGCAGTACGTCCTTTGGATGGGTTTCAGCCATATCGAGCTGATGCCCATCACCGAGCATCCGTTCGACCTCTCCTGGGGCTACCAGACGACAGGCTACTATGCTGCCACCAGCCGCTTCGGAACGCCCGACGACTTCCGTTACCTGGTGGACCTGTGCCATGGCGAGGGCATCGGCGTCCTGGTGGATTGGGTGCCGGCCCACTTTCCCAAGGACGCCCATGCCCTGGCCCGGTTCGACGGCACCTGCCTGTATGAGCACGAGGATCCCAGGATGGGGGAGCACCAGGACTGGTCGACCCTGATCTTCAACATGGGGCGTCTTGAGGTGAAGAACTTCCTGCTCTCCAGCGCCATGTACTGGCTCCAGGAGTTCCACCTGGACGGACTGCGGGTGGATGCCGTGGCCTCCATGCTCTTCCTGGACTACTCCAGGAAGGAAGGGGAGTGGATCCCCAACCGCTTCGGCGGGCGCGAGAACCTGGAGGCGATCGACTTCCTGCGCGAACTCAACGTGGTGGTGCACGGCCAGTGCCCGGGCGCCCTGATGGTCGCGGAGGAGTCGACCTCCTGGCCCCAGGTGAGCCGCCCGGTCCACCTGGGCGGGCTGGGGTTCGACATGAAGTGGAATATGGGCTGGATGAACGACACGCTGCGTTTCATGAGCCATGAGCCGGTGCACCGGTCCTTCCACCAGGACCTGCTGACCTTCAGCATGCTCTACACCTTCACCGAGAACTTCGTGCTGCCCTTCTCCCACGACGAGGTGGTGCACGGGAAGGGCTCCATGCTGAACAAGATGCCGGGGGACGAGTGGCAGCGGTTCGCCAACCTGCGCGCGCTTTATGCCTACATGTTCACCCACCCGGGCAAGAAGCTCCTGTTCATGGGCACCGAATTCGGCCAGGGGCTGGAGTGGAACAGCCAGGGCGTGCTGGATTGGTATGTGCTGGAGTACCCGTTCCATCGAGGCGTGCAGCGGCTGGTCCGGGACCTCAACCACCTCTACGCCGAAGCGCCGGCGCTGCACCGTTTCGAGTTCGACTGGCAGGGCTTCGAGTGGATCGACTGCCACGATTCCCAGCAGTCCGTGCTGGGTTTCATCCGGCGGGCCGGCGACGATTTCCTCGCGGTGGTGGCCAACCTCACGCCCGTTCCGCGCTACGGCTACCGGATCGGGCTGCCGCGCCCCGGCCGGTACCAGGAGGTCCTCAACACCGACTCGGAACTTTACGGAGGAAGCAACGTGGGCAACGGGGATCAGGAACTGATCGCCCAGGATGTGCCGTGGATGGACCGCCCCTGGTCCATGGCCCTCACCTTGCCGCCCCTGGCGGTGGTGATTCTGCGGCCCGACTAGCTCATGCCATCCCTGGCCTGGAAGCGCTCAATGATGGCGATTTGTTTTCCCGAGGTTCAGAGATCCCGACGTTCGCTGGCGCCTATGGTCTATCCTGGGCGGAGACGTTGACGGACAAGCCGTTTCTCCCGGGCAGGTTGGATGAATTTCCTGAAGCACTCGCGCGCATTTTTCATTTCGGGCCTGGTGGGCGTCAATTTCCTGGTGTTCACCCTTTCCGGATACTGGCTGGTGATGAACCGGCGGCAGTATGAACTGCACGCCCAGGCCATGACCCGGAACATTGCCGGCGCGGTGGACCAGAACATATCCGGCACGATCCAGAAGATCGATCTGTGCCTGGGCGCCTTGGCCAGAGAGGTTGAGCACGAGCTGGCGGCCAAGGGCATCAGCCAGCCTGATGTGCTGGCGCTCATGGACTGGTACCGGCAGCGGGTGCCCGAGGTCGCAGGCTATCGGCTGGCCGACGCCCAGGGCCGGCTCATCCTGGGCACCGGACTGGGCAAGGCTGGCGGGCTCGATTTTTCCGGCCGGGACTACTTCATCCACCACCGCGACCACCAGGACGCCAGCCTGAAGGTCTCGGGCCCGGTCATGGGGTTCATCGTCAACCGCTACATCATGATTTTTTCCCGCCGCTACAACCATCCCGACGGCAGCTTCGCCGGGGTGGTTTTCGCCTCCATCCCCCTGGACCATTTCAACCAGCTGCTTTCGCGGTTCAATATGGGCAGGCAAGACACGATCATCCTGCGCGGGGAGGATCTCGGCCTGATCGCGCGCCATCCGTTCCTCGCCGGGCCGAACGGGAAAGTGGGCAGCACCGGGGTCTCGAAGGAATACCGGGACCTGGTGGAGTCCGGGGTGCGCTGGGCCACTTACCACACGCTGGTTCCGTCCGACGGGGTCGAGCGCACCCTTACGGTGCACCGCCTGGACAGCGCGCCGATGATTCTCGGCATCGGCTTGTCCACCAAGGAGTACCTGGCGGGCTGGAGCAAGGAGGTGGGCCTGACCCTGGCCATGGACTTCGGCTTCCTGGTGATGTCCCTGGTGCTGGGCGGTCTGCTGCTCAAGTATTTTACCGAGCTTGCCGATTCCCGCCATTTGTTGCAGAGCATCATCGACACCACGCCCATGCGCGTGTTCTGGAAGGACCGGGACCTGCGCTACCTCGGCTGCAATCCGCCTTTCGCGCTGGATGCGGGCAGGTCCCGGCCGGACGAGGTGGTCGGCAAGGATGACTACCAGCTGGGGTGGGCGGGGCGGGCGGAGCAATACCGCGCCGATGACCAGCACGTCCTGACAACGGGCGCTCCGAAACTCTTCTATGAGGAGCAGGTGACGACCAGTGACGGCAGGACCTTGTGGGTGCGCACGGCGAAACTGCCGCTGAAGGACCGCGACCAAAAGACCATCGGCTTGCTGGGCCTCTATGAGGATGTCACCGACCGGAAGGCCATGGAACTCGCCTTGAGCAAGAGCCAGACCCAGCTTCAGCAATCCCAGAAAATGGAAAGCCTGGGCATCCTGGCGGGCGGGCTCGCCCACGACATGAACAATGTGTTGGCGGCCATCCTCGGGCTGGCCTCCGCCAACCTGGAGGCCCAGCCGGCGGGAAGCCGTGAATACAAGGCATTCAATACCATCATCCAGGCCGCCGAGCGTGGCGGCAAGGTGGTCCAGGCGCTCCTGGGCTTCGCCCGGCAAAGCCCGGTCGAGGTCCTGGAACTGGATGTCAATCGGCTGCTCCAGGAGGAGGTGCGGCTTCTGGAACGCACCACCCTGTCCAGGGTCCGTCTCGAGATGGATCTCGCGCCCGATCTGCCGCCCATCCTAGGGGACCAGAATGCCTTGAGCCACGCCGTCATGAATCTATGTGTCAACGCGGTGGACGCCATGCCCGAGGGCGGCACCCTCACCCTCAGGACCCGGATCCTGGACCGAGGCTGGGTCGAAGTCCAGGTGGGGGACACCGGGTCCGGGATGCCCCAGGAGGTCCTGGCCAAGGTGCTGGATCCCTTCTTCACCACCAAGAAGCCGGGCAAGGGCACGGGTTTGGGCCTTTCCATGGTCTACAGCACGGTGAAAGCCCACCACGGCGAGCTGGAACTGCAAAGCGAGCCCGGGCGGGGCACCTGTGTCAGCATTCGCTTCCCTGCCGCCGAGCCGGCCGCTCCGCCTACCGGACCGGCACCTGGGCAGGTCCAACCCGCTCGCCAGGGGCTTCAGGTGTTGCTCATCGATGACGATGAACTGATCCAAAGCTCCATGCGCGAGCTCCTGGAAACGCTGGGCCACAGGGTCACCGCCACGCTCAGCGGCGAGGAGGCCCTGGGACAGCTGGAATCAGGCTACCGGCCCGATGTGGTGCTCCTGGACATGAACATGCCCGGCCTGGGCGGGAGCGGAACCCTGCCGCGCCTGCGCGCCCTTTGCCCCACCCTGCCGGTTCTGCTGGCCACCGGCCGGGTCGATCAGGCCGCCATGAACCTGATCGAAGCCCACCCCTTCGTCGTGCTGCTGTCCAAGCCCTTCAGCATGCAGGAACTCCAGAGGCAGCTCCAGCTGGCAACGCGCTAGTGGTAGAGCTTCTCCAGGTATTGCCTGGCGGATTCGCTCCACAGGAAGCGTTCCTTCCCGGCCTGGCCGGCGAGTTTCCGCCAGGCCCCTGGATGTTGGGTCTTCAGGGTGATCGCCCGGCGGCAGGCGGCCACCAGCCCATCCACCTGCTCGTTCATGAACCATCCTTCGAACACGAACCCGTTCCGGCCCTCCCGCACGGTGTCCTTCAGACCTCCGACGTTGTGGGCGACGACCGGCTGGCCCCCGCGCAGGGCGAGCATCTGGCTGATTCCGCAGGGTTCATAGGAACTCGGCATGATGAAGACATCGCCGTTGCCGTACAACCACTCGGCGCAGGCATTGGAATAGCCGTTCAGGAACACGAAGTTGCTGTGCCGTCCGGCCATTTCCAGCAGGAATGCCTCGTAGGCCGGGTCGCCGGTTCCGAGCAGAAGCAGGACGCCGTCATCGCCGAGGCTCTCCAGCACGGACTCCAGTCCGGTGGCGCCCGAACTGCCCTTGGCCAGCAGCAGCAAGGACTTCTGCTGGACCACCCGGGTCACGCCGGTCGCCACCAGTTTCGGCGTCCGCCGGGCCAGGTCGGTCATCCGCTCCAGGGCGATGAAGTGCACCAGCGCGACCTGCTGGTCCTTGGCGACCCAGGCCAGCACCTCGCCCCGGAGCCGGGTGAGCAGGTCCGGCCAGGTCAGCTTCCGGACCGGGTGGTCGGGGTATTCACAGCCGTTCAGGATCCCGACCAGCCGGCCGGCCTCCGCCGCCGAGCGCAGAAGGCCCTGAAGCCGCTCCCCGCCGAAGAAATCCGGAGTCCGGCTCGGCAACAGGATCTCCTCGGCATAGCTGGGCGAGACGGCATGCACGGCGTCGGCCCAGCGGATGCCCACGGCCATCGGATTGATGCAGCCGGGCCACTCGGGATCCTCGATGGCCGGATGAGCGGCCGCCAGGACCGGGGCCAGGTGCGGGAACCAGGCCTCCAGCGAGGACCGGTCGCCCCGCAGCGGTCGCACCCCCTGCAGCCCCAGGTTGTGGATGGTAAAGACCGTGCGGAACTGGCCCAGGAACCCGAAGCCGGGATCCAGTTCGCGCAGCACCAGCACGAACGCGGCATGCCAGTCGTGCAGGTGGAGGCAGTCGATCGCGCCGAACAGCCCCATCCTGATGGCTTCGGCGGAGGCCAGGCAGAAGGCGGCGAAACGGGTGGCGTCCGTGGCGAAGGGCCGCAAGGGCTGGTCGTCCAGGTAGATCGTCCGGTGGCCGGTGACCGGGTGCCGCGCCTCGAACAGAGGGCAGTCCAGAACCACGTGGCGCACCTTGGGGTCGGGTTTCCGGCCCGGCACTTCGTAGGCGGTCACCTGGCGGCGCACGCCTGCGAAATCCATGCCCAGGGAGCCGATCTCCCAGGCCCCGGGGCGGGCGTGCAGGAACCCATAGGAAGGCACCACCACCGTGGTCCGCATGTCCTCGCCGGGCAGCGCCGCCAGAGCCGGGGGCACATCCCGGACCACATCGCCGATCCCGCCGACCTTTGCTTCCGGGATCCCGTCGTTTTCCGCTGCCAGCATCAATACGTGCATGGTGGACTCCAGGTTTGCCCGATTGACTCCCCGATCGGACAAGCCTAGCCCTCGCCGGATCGCCTGGCGAGCATTTCCCCGGTATCGTGATGGCAACCAGGAGTGACATGCCTCGCTTCTACAACACGAATCACCGGTACGGCGCGAGCGGCCCCTTCGAGGCGGCCTCCCGGGAGGCCCTGGCGGAAACCATGCACCCGACCTTCCGGCTGTGGGCGGAGGACCGCTGGGAGGAGGATCAGGATGCCGACCTGGACCGCAAGGCCGACTACATCGCCGGGGCCATCGAGCAGATGCGCAGGGAGTTCATCGCCGGGCTGGCGGAGTGCTGACGCCGGCGCGGTTCGCGCAGGTTTGCGCCCCCGTCGGATCGGCCTACATTTGAGGTGCGGCAGGCATAAGAATCAGTCCCCACTCGCCTGGGGTGCCCAGGGGTAGCCGATATATACCTCCCGTGTAGTGGCAGCACGGCAATGGTGTCCACTCGGGGACCGTCAGCCCCGAAGACGATAAACCGGCGGCGGTGTCACAAAATGCTCTTCCCCGGTCCGACAAGCCGGGGACCTTTTGGTCCGGAATCAAACCGCGGCGATCACTTCTGCCGCGGTTTCAGGACCCGCGTTCCCGTGTCCTGCCGCCCACCGGCCGAAGCGGGATCCATCGTAACCTGGTAGAAAGACCCAAGGTAAAACCAGGGGCCAATCAACATTTCCCACGGTGATCCGGACCGGTCATCCCTGGCTTCAGTTCGAGCCATGCCTCGCGGGTGGGTGCTTGATTCAACAATCAATGCTGAGTAAGCCATTCCTGACCTCCCCGCGCTGTCAAGTCTTGCTTGCCAAGTCTCCCAAGGTTAGGCTCCGGTGGCGGTATTGCAACCCTCAAAGATTAATGCAGGGTAAACCGGAAACCAGGGAGGGCGGACCATTGCGGGGCCCGCCCTCCGGTTCTTGCTAGACGACCTTGCAGCCGCCCTTGCCTTTACAGGAGTTCTTGGCCTTGCAGCCCATGTCGCCGGTGGCGCAGCCGCCCTGGCCCTTGCATTGGTTCATGCCCTTGCAGTCATGCTTCTGGGAGTTGTTCTGGTTCAAGGTCATCGGCGCCAGGCCAAGCCTGGCCACCGAGGCGGAACCGTTCTGCGCGGGGATGCTGACCGGCTGGACGGTGGCGGTGCCGCTCATCAGGCCGGTGCCGGCCGCGGCGAGCAGTAGGGTCTTGATAGGGCTGTTCATGGTTCCTCCTGGGTTTTGGGCTTCCCCAAACTCCACTACGGTCGCGGATGCGAATCCGGATGACCCGGAGACAACCTTTTCCAACGGGATCAGCCGGGTCCGTCGCTATCCTCCCTGCCGCCCCTTGGTGGTTAGCATGGTCGAATGAGCGACCCACCCTTTGCCCCTCTCCCCGCCAAGCAAGGCAAGAACCGTGCTGGATCCCTATCCCTCCTGGTTGCCACCGCCGGGTTCGCCACCATGGAAATCCTCCGGCATTTCGGCCTCGCCGCGACCCCCGCATGGTCGGTCCTCGAGTCGGGCTTCGAGGCCGGAATGGCGGGCGGGTGCGCCGACTGGTTCGCCGTCTCGGCCCTGTTCCGGCCGATCCCCACGGCGAAGTTCCGCCTGCCCCACACCAACATCATCGCCTTGAACCGGGCCAAGCTTTCCGCGGGCATCGTGGACATGGTGCAGAACCGTTGGCTGAGCCCCGCGATCCTCGCCGAGCACCTGGGCCGCCTGAATGCCAGCCGGCTCATCCTCGATCACCTCGCCGCCCCCGCCACCCGTGCTCAGGTGGCGGGGGCGGTCCGGGACCTGCTGGGCCGGTTTTCCGGGAGTCTGGACGCGCCCGGGATCGCCGGATTCCTGGAGCGCGCCCTGCGCGAACAGCTGGATGGATTGGCGCTGGGGCCGGCGATCGGCGCGTGGATGGAAGCCCGGATCGCGGCCGGGGACACCGGCTCGCTCTGGGACTTCCTGGCGGCGAGCCTGGCGGACTGCGTGGAGCGGGGGGACTTCAGGGAACCGATCAGGGAGATGCTGAAGAAAGCCATGGGGAACTTCAAGGACCAGGGCTTCTGGGAGCGCCTCAAGGTCTCCGCCGGGGAGCTGTTCTTCGACTACGAGGACGTGGCCGAAAGCCTGGCCGGCGCCTGCGCCAGGAGTCTCAGGGCCATCCAGGCGGATCCGGCCCACCCGCTGCGCGTCAAGCTGGATGAGCAGCTCGCCGGGTTCGCCCGGAAACTTGCCCTGGGCGACCCCGAGGCCTGCGCCGCGCTGGACCATTTCCAGCGCCGCATGATCGCGCAGGCGGACCTGGAGCCCTTCCTGTCCCGCATGATCGCCCGGCTGCAGGAGACCCTCCGGGCTGAACTGGGCGATCCCGCCGGCCCCTTCGCCGATCTCCTGGACCGCACCCTGGCGACCCTGCTCGATGAACTGCGGCAGGAGCCGGGCACCCAGGCCCGGCTCGACGGGTGGGTGCGGCGCTCCATCCTGGAACTGGCCGGCGGGAACCATGGCCTGATCGGCGAAATGGTGGCCGGCAGCCTGGCCAGGCTCTCCGATGACGCCCTGGTGGCGCAAATCGAAGGGAAGGTGGGCGCGGATCTTCAGTACATCCGGCTGAACGGGGCCCTGGTCGGCAGCGCCGTGGGGATGCTGCTCACCCTGGTCAAACTGGCCCTCGGCTGACCCGGCCGCCTTGGCGGCTGGGCACGTTTCATGTTTTCATCCTTTATGATCAGCAGAACCGATCTCCGCAAAATCCTGAGCCTGACCGTCCTGGTGGCCTCTCTGGGCTACTTCGTGGACATGTTCGACCTCCTGCTGTTCCCCATCCTCCGGCAGTCGAGCCTGACCGCCCTGGGCATCGTCGGCGAGGCCCAGGTGGGGATGGGCATCACCCTGTTCAACATCCAGATGGTGGGCATGCTGCTGGGGGGCATCTTCTGGGGCATGCTGGGCGACAAGCGGGGGCGGCTGTCTACCCTGTTCGGCAGCATCGCCCTGTACTCCGTGGCCAACATCGCCAACGCCTTTGTCCATTCGGCCGGCAGCTACATGGTCTGGCGCTTCCTGGCCGGTTTCGGTCTGGCCGGCGAACTGGGCGCCGCGATCACCCTGGTGAGCGAGATCCTGCCCAAGGATCTGCGCGGCTACGGCACCACCATCGTGGCGGCGGTGGGGATCTTCGGCACCGTCGTGGCGGCCCTGGTGGGCAAATACCTGCCCTGGCGCGCCGGCTACCTGGTGGGCGGCGCCCTGGGTCTGTGCCTCCTGGTGCTGCGCATCGGTATCCGCGAAAGCGGCATGTTCAAGCGCATGGAGCAGGACCAGGTCTCCCGGGGCAACTTCTTCCAGCTGTTCGCCACCACCGAGCGGGCCGGCCGCTACCTGCGCTGCATCCTCATCGGCCTGCCAACCTGGTACACGGTGGGCATCCTCATCAACTTCTGCCCGGAGTTCGGGCCGCGGCTGGGGGTCACCGGCAAGCTGGTGGCCGGCACCGCCCTGGCCTTCACCTACACCGGCATCACCCTGGGCAGCTTCCTTTCCGGTTTCCTCAGCCAGATCTGGGGCAGCCGCAAGAAGGTGATGGCGCTGTTCATCCTGTCCACCCTGGCCGGGGTGGTGTTCTTCCTGTCCGTGCGCGGGCTTACGCCGACGATGTTCTATTTCCTGGCCCTCTACCTGGGCGTCGCCACCGGCTTCTGGGCGGTGTTCGTCACCATCGCCGCCGAGCAGTTCGGCACCAACCTGCGCTCCACCACCGCCAGCACCGTGCCCAACTTCGTGCGCGGGACGGTGCCGCTCATCACCGGCAGTTTCGTCATGCTCAAGCCCCGCCTGGACTATGTGGGCGCCGCGGCGGTGGTGGGGGTGGTCTGCTTCACCCTGGCCCTGGTCTCCCTGCACGGCCTGCGGGAAACCCACGGGCTGGACCTGAACTATCTGGAGTAGGAGGGACCCGCCATGGCCGTCATCGCGATCCTGGCTCCCGGCGCCATGGGCAGCGCCGTGGCCCGCCGTCTGGTGGCGCACGGCGCCACCGTGCTCACCTCCCTGGCTGGGCGCAGCCCGGCGACCCGCGGCCGGGCCCTGGCGGCGGGCATGGTCGACGCAGGGGACGACCAGATCGCCGCGGCCGACCTCATCCTGTCCATCCTGCCTCCGGCCCGGGCGGAAGCCCTGGCGGAGCGGCTGGCGCCCGCGCTTGGCGCCTGCCCGCGGCCGGCGCTCTTCGTGGACTGCAATGCCGTCAATGTGGGGACCGTCCAGCGCATCGCCGGGATCATCGGCGCCAGCGGCGCCCGGTTCGTGGATGGCGCCATCATCGGCGCGCCGCCGAAACCCGGGGAGCCCGGACCGAGCTTCTACTTCGCCGGGGACCCGTCCGCCGAGCTGGCTTGCCTGCGGCCGCTCGGCCTGCGCGTCCAGATCCTCGACGGCCCGGTGGGCGCGGCCTCGGCCCTCAAGATGGCCTATGCCGGGATCACCAAGGGACTCACGGCCCTCGGCGCCGCCATGGTGCTCGCCGCCAGCCGGGCCGGCGCCGCTCCGGCGCTGCACCGGGAACTCGCCGCGAGCCAGCCGCAACTCCTGAGGCGCTTCCAGTCAGCGCTTCCGGCCATGTACCCCAAAGCCGACCGCTGGGTGGCCGAGATGCGCGAGATCGCCGCTTTCGCGGGGGAGGATGACGCGACCGCGCGGCTGTACGGGGCCGTTGCGGACCTTTATGAGCGGCTTGGGGCTGACTTCAGCGGGGAGCGTCTGGAGATCGCCCGCATCGAAGCTTTCCTCGGGCTGCCCCAGGCTGGCGACGACCCGGACTGAACCGCCCCTGCTCAGCCGGCGGCCCGATGCATGGGGCGCTCTTCCTGAAGCAGCTTATCGATCATCGCCAACAGTTCCTTGCTCAGGAACGGTTTGGGCAGGAAGGCGTCCGCCTTCGTTTGAGCTGGATCATTCTCGGAATGTCCGCTCATCAGGAGGATCTTGACGAAAGGATCGCTCTCCTTGATGGCAGCGGTCGCCGCGATGCCATCCATCCTCGGCATCATCACATCCATGATGATGAGGGGGATTTCGTCGCGCAGGGTCTGGAACACCAGCAGCGCCTCCAGCCCGTCCTTCGCCTCCACCACCTCGTATCCATGAGCGGACAGAATGGTTGCCACGCACTCTCGCATCATTTCATCGTCGTCGACGACCAGCAGCTTGCTCATAAAGGTCCCCTGGTGCCGGGGTGTCGGATGGATTTCATTTCAGGTTCATGAGACATGGTCGCGTCCCGATTGACCCAATATCGGGCAATTTTGGAATTAATCCATGATGAATTAGCGTCCGACTTCGGGGTGCAGGAGGCCCGGTGCCAGGTTGCCGGAACGGCGACGGCAAGGCGGCAGGCGCCGTCGGCGGGCACTGCCGCCGCCGAACGCCAGGATTCAGGCCACAAGAACCTTTTCGATCAAAGCCAGGAGATCCTTGCTGTGGAAAGGTTTCAGCAGGAAGCCATCGGCCCGCGCATCCAGGGGAGGCTGTTCAACGTGACCAGAAATAAGAATGATTTTGGTTAAAGGGTCCGCCCCCTTGATCACGCCGCTCAGCATGGCACCGTCCATCATGGGCATTTTAATGTCGATAATCACCAGGAGAATCTTGGCGCGTGAGGCTTGGTATTTCATCAATCCATCCAGCCCATCCTTGGCCTGGATGACGTCGTAGCCCGAGATGGCAAGGATTCCCGCTATGGTCTCGCGCACCATCGATTCGTCATCCACCACCAGCACGGATTTCACCGGATCCTCCCTGGGCTTGTCAGGTAAGCGCAACCGAACCTGGAGCAGCTACTGGATTTTCAAAAGATCTCCCACTTGAATGTTTACAAGATAGGTCGACATTTCCGGAAATCCAAAAAAAATTAACTGCGGCGTTTTGCTTAGTTGAGTTTTGCAATAACTTCAGCGCTGCAACTCCGGCGCCAGGACCCGCCACACGTTGTCCGCCACGCGGCGGGCGCCTTCGGCGTTGGGGTGGATGCCGTCGTCCTGGTTGAGCCCGGGGGTCATGGCCACGCCCTCCAGGAGGAACGGCAGGAAGGGCAGCCGGTACTCCTTGGCCAGCCTGGGGAACAGGCTGCGGAAGGCCTTCCGGTAGTCCTCGCCATAGTTCTCCGGCAGCATCGCCCCGGCCAGGATCACCCGGGTGCCTTCCTTCCGGGCCCGGTCCAGGATGGCCCTCAGGTTCTTCTCGAGTTCGGCCACCGGCAGCCCGCGCAGGCCGTCGTTGGAGCCGATGCAGAGGAAGATCAGCTGCGGCTTCTGCCGGTAGATGAAGTCCAGGCGGGCCCGGGCGCCGGCGCTGGTGTCGCCGCTGACGCCGGCGTTGACCACGTTCCAGCCCAGGCCGGCGGCGCGGATCCGTGCCTCCACAAGGCAGGGGAAGGCCTCCTGGCGGGTCAGGCCATAGCCGGCCGTGAGACTGTCGCCCAGGAACACCACGGTGCGCTGGGCCTGGGCGGCGGCGCCCAGGATGGCCAGGAGGGGCAGGGTCCGCAACAGCATGCCCAAGTCTACCGGCCTGCTGGGCCTGCGGTTAGCATTGGGCCATGATCCACGTGGCCGGCCTGCGCAAGACCTTCCCTTCGCCCGGCGGAGAGAGCCTCACCGTGCTGGAGGACCTCTCCTTCGAGCTCCCGCCGGGCAGTTCCCTGGCCGTCCAGGGCCCCAGCGGCAGCGGCAAGAGCACCCTGCTGGCCATCCTGGCCGGCCTGGAGCGGCCCAGCGCCGGCACGGTGACCGTGGCCGGGCGGCGCGTCGACGCCATGACCGAACGCGAGCTGTCGGCCTTCCGGGCCAGGACCATGGGCTTCGTCTTCCAGTCCTTCCACCTGCTGCAGCACTTTTCCGCCCTGCAGAACGTGGTGATCGGGGCGGAGATCGCCGGCATCGCGGCGCCCATGGACCGGGCCCGGGAGGCCCTGGAGCGGGTCGGGCTGGGCGACCGGACCGGGCACCTGCCTGGCCAGCTCAGCGGCGGTGAATGCCAGCGGGTGGCCATCGCCCGGGCCACCGTGACCCGGCCGGCGCTCCTGCTCTGCGACGAGCCCACCGGCTCCCTGGATCCGCGCAACGCCGACCGCGTGTTCGAACTGATCATGGACCTGCACCGGGAGCTGGGCACCACTCTGGTGCTGGTGACCCACGATCCGCATCTGGCCCCGCGCATGGCGGCGCGCCTGCGCCTGGAGCGGGGGCGGATGGCGGTGGAGGCGTGAGCTTCGTCCTGCGCATGGCGGCCCGGGAACTGCGCAGCCAGGCCTGGCGCCTGCTGCTCATCGCCCTGTGCTGCGCGGTGGGCTTCGCGGCCTTCTTCACCACCTACGGTTTTTCGCAACGGGTGCTGGGCAGCATCCACGCCGAGTCCCGGGCCTTGCTGGGGGCGGATCTGGCCCTGTCCTCCCGGGGCCTGATGCCGGCCGGGGCCCTGGCCCGCACCGGGGCGATCACCGGGATCCAGGCGCGGACCCTGGTCTACGATTTCCCGAGCATGGCCTCCACCGGGCAGGGGGAGGGGAGCGTCTCCCGGCTGGTGGAAGTGCGGGCCCTGGACGGGGCCTATCCCCTGGCCGGGCGCCTGGAGACCTTCCCGCCCCGGGATACCGGGATCCCCTGGGGTCTGCTGGTGGATCCGGCGCTGGCCAAGGCCTGGGGGCTCAGCCCGGGGACCCGGGACCTGGGCGCGGCGGAGCTGCTGCGGCAGCACAAGGGGCTGCGCCTGGGCTCCGGGGTGGTGCCGGTGCAGGCCATCGTCGGGGTGGACGACAGCCGCCAGGCCAGCGCCTTCGCCCTGGGGCCCCGGGTCTACCTGGGGCTGGACGCGGCCCGGGCGCTGGGGCTGGTGACCGGGCGGTCCAGGCTCAGCGGGCATCTCCTCATGACCCTGAGGCCGGGAGCCGATCTGGCGGCCGTGGCCGGGACCGTCGTCCAGGGCCTGCCCCCCGGGGAACGGCTGCGCCTGCGCACCCACGAGGAGGCGGCCACCGCCCTGGCCCAGCCGATCCGCAACACCAACCGGTTCATCAGCCAGCTGGGCCTGTTCACCCTGCTGCTCTCCAGCCTCGGTGCCTGGGCCATTCTCGCCGCCTACCTGCGCGGCCGGGAGCGGGAGGCGGCCATCCTGCGCTGCCTGGGCGCCGGGCCGGGGGCGCCCGCCGCCATCTCGGCCCTGGTCGCCGCCGCCGTGGTCGCGCTGGCGCTGGGCCTGGGCTTCGCCGCCGGCGCCGCGGCGGCCAGGGCGCTGCCCGCCCTGCTCGGCGAACTGATCCCCCAGGCCCTGCGCCAGGCGCCCGCGGCGGCGCCGCCGCTGCTGGAAACCGGCGCGGCGCTGCTCATGCTCGCCTGTGTCATCCTGCCTTCACTGCTGCGCCTGCGGGACGCCGGACCCATGGTCCTGCTCCGGGACGGGCCGGCGCCAAGGGGCCGATCCGGGGTGGCCTGGAGCTGCGGGGCCGGCGCCGGCGCCATGGCCGCGGCCCTGGTGCTGCGCAACGCCCCCAGCTTCAAGGTGGGCGCCGCCACCGCCGCGGGGATGGCGGTCCTGTTCCTGGCGCTGTTCGGCGTTTCCCGGCTCCTGCTGTGGCTCTACCGGCGCGGCGCCGCGTCGATGCCGCTGCCGCTCAAGCTGGCCCTGGGCCAGTTGAGCGCCCGGCCCGCCCTGGGCGCCCTGCTCATGTCGGTCATCGGGCTTTCGGTGTTCCTGGTGCTGGCCACCCAGTTGGTGAAGCAGGACCTGGTGCTGCCCCTGGCCGCCCAGAAAGGCGCGGGCCGGCGCCCCAACCTGTTCTTCATCGATGTGCAGGCGGACCAGATCCAGGCCCTGGCGGCGCTCCTGGCCCGGCGCGGCGGCCGGGAGCCGATGACCGCGCCCATGGTCCGGGCCAGGCTGACGGCCATCGCCGGCCGGCCGGTGCTGGAAGGCGCCGGGGAGGCCGGCGCGCCCGGCCAGGGCATGCGCACCCGGGAGCAGAACCTCACCTGGCGCGCCCGCCTGTCGGAATCCGAAGCCATCGTGGCCGGGCGGTTCTGGCCGGAGGGCGGGGCGGAGACCCTGCCGCAGGTCAGCCTCGAGGAGCGGTTCGCCGCGGAGATCGGCGCCCGGCTCGGCGACGAGCTGACCTTCGACGTCCAGGGCACCCCCTTGACGGCCACTGTGACCAGTCTGCGCCGGGTGCGCTGGCAGAGCTTCCAGCCGAACTTCTTCATCGTGGCGCACCCGGGTCTGCTGCGCGGCCTGCCGGCGGTCTGGATCGCCGCGGTGGAGCTGGACGCGCCCGGGCAGCGCCAGGCCCTGCAGAACGAGGTGGCCCAGGCCTTCCCCAACGTCACCGCCCTGGATGTCGGCGAGGTGGTGGCGCGGATCGGCCGGGTGCTCGACCTGGTGGCCCTGGTGACCCGGGCCCTGGCCGCGCTCATGCTCAGCTCAGCCCTGCTGGTGCTGGCCGCCAGCCTCCTGGCCGCGCGCCTGGGCCGGCAGCAGGACCTGGCCCTGCTGCGCACCCTCGGCGCCAGCCACCGGACCCTGCTGGCGAGCCTGGCCTGGGAGTTCCTGCTGCTGGGCGGCAGCGCGGCCCTGGGGGCCGGGGCCCTGGCCTGGTGGCTGGCCCGGGCCTACAGCACCCGGGTCCTGCAACTGGAGGGCCATCCCGATCCCTGGGGGGCGATGCTGCTCATCGGCCTGGCCGCGGCCCTGACCGCGGTCGTCGGCCTGGGCGGGAGCCTGCGGGCGCTGCAGGCCAAACCCATGGATGTGCTGCGCGGGGAGTAGGGAATGAGGGCTATCATCGCATCCGGACCCATGGAATGGCGAGGAGGCGGACATGAGCGATTCCCCCTTTGTATTGCGCACCGACGACGCCGCCGTCACCACCCTCACCCTCGACCGGCCCGCGTCCCGCAACAGCCTGTCCCTGGGCATGCTGCGCGCCCTGCGCGGCGCCTTCGCCGCTATCGCCAAGGATGAAACCGTCCGGGTGGTGATCCTCGCCGGGAACGGGCCGGCCTTCTGCGCCGGCCACGACCTGAAGGAACTGCGGGCGGGCGGCTACGATCCAGGCTATATCGACGAGCTGTTCGTGGAATGCGCCGAGGTGATGCTGGCCATGGTCCGCCTGCCACAGCCGGTGATCGCCCGGGTGCACGGCATCGCCACCGCCGCCGGGGCCCAGCTGGTGGCCAGCGCCGATCTGGCCATCGCCTCCGACGACGCGCGGTTCGCCACGCCCGGCGTGAACATCGGCCTGTTCTGTTCGACCCCGATGGTGGCCCTGTCGCGCAACGTGGCGCCCAAGCACGCCATGCAGATGCTGCTGACCGGCGAGCTGATCGACGCGGCCACGGCGCTGCGTTTCGGCCTGGTCAACGAACTGGCGCCGCTCGGCGAACTGGAGGCCCGCACCCTGGACTTCGCCCGCCGGCTGGCCGCCAAATCCCCGCTGACCCTGGCCATCGGCAAGGAGGCCTTCTACCGCCAGGCCGAACTGCCGCTGGCCGAGGCCTACGACTACGCCCGGACGGTGATGGCCACGAACCTGAAGGCCCGGGACGCCCGGGAGGGCATCGCCGCCTTCCTGGACAAAAGGCCGCCGGTCTGGTGCGGCCGCTGAGCGGCCGTCAGGCCAGGGTCCGCTGCAGAATGCCCCTGAACTCGGCCTGTCGATAAGGCTTTCTGAGGGACCCCGCCTGCACTTCCGCAGGAAGGTCCGCTTCCTTCGCCTCGAATGGGCTGCCGAGCACCACTGGGATCCTGCTGTTGATCTTGTGAATTTCCCACAGGGCTGCCCGCCCATCGGTCATCGGCGGGCTGACGTCGAGCAGCACCAGGGCGAGGTCGCGATGGCGGCGGCGGAAAATGTCGACAGCCTCCTTGCCGCTGGTGGCTTCGATGGTGGTGAAGCCGAGTTCCTCGGCCATGCGCCGGACCTTGTTCCGCTCCACCTCCTCCCCGTCAGCCACCAGGATTCGGCCCTGGCCGCGCCAGTCCGGCAGGGATTCCCTGGAATGAATCGTCCTGGGGGTCCGCATGGCGGGCAGGAAGATCTTGAAGGAGGAGCCTTTCCCCGGCTCGCTGCGAACATGGATCCCTCCTCCGTGGTTCCGGACGATCCCGATCACCTCGGCCAGGCCCAGTCCCCGGCCGGTGAATTTGGTCGAGAAGAAGGGCTCGAACAGGCGTTCCAGAATATCGGGGGCTATTCCGGCCCCTTCATCCGTCACTTCCAGGGTGGCGAAGTGCCCTGGGGCCACGGGCAGGACCCATGCGCCCCGATCAATGTCGCCCTGATCGAGGCATTCCGCGCGGGTCCGTATGGTCAGCCGGCCTTGCTGGGCCGGTTCCATGGCCTCCAAGGCATTGGTGAGCAGATTGGCCATGATCTCCGAGATCTGGGTGGCGTCACCTTGCACATACGGCAACCGGTCGCCCAGGACGAGGTCAACGCTCACCCGAGGGGGAAACAGATCCGAGATGAACAGCATGCTCTCCCTGAGCACCAGATTGAGATCCACCTCGCCCTGGTGGTATTTCCCCTGGCCGGAATAGGCCAGCATCTGGCGGGTGAGTTTCGCCGCCCTCATGGCGGCCTTCTCGATGGCCATCATGTAGGACATGACCTTGCTGTCCGGCTCCACCATCATGCTGGCGAGGTTGGCGTTGCCCACCATGGTGGCGAGGAGGTTGTTGAAATCGTGGGCCATGCCTCCGGCGAGCACACCAAGGGTCTTGAGCTTCTGGGCCTGGAGCAGAAGGCCTTCAAGTTTGACCTTTTCCGCCTCCGCCCGCCGGCGGGCGGTGATGTCGCTCATCACCAGGCGGGTCACCACCGGAGCGCCGGGGCGGGACCCGGCCCGGGCAGGCGGCGCCCGCCTTTCAGTGGCCAGCAGATGGGCCCAGAACAGAGTTCCGTCCCGCTTCACCATTCGCAGTTCACACGCCTGCGCCTCGTCGGTCTCGGAAAAGCGCCTGCGGCACAGGTCGTAAATCCCCTGGTCCTCCGCATGGATGAACCTGGTCATCGGCTGACCAACCAGACCCTCCCGGGCCAGGCCCAGCAGATTGGCGGCGGTGAGATTGCCTTCGCTGATCACCCCGTTGACCAGGGTGCAATACCCCACCGGGGCTGCATCATAGAGCTCGACATAGCGGGCCAGGGAGGTCTCCCGTTCCGACTCCGCCCGGCGCAGTTCCTCGTTCTGCATTTCCAGCTCAAGGTGTTGCACGGAGAGCTCGTGGAACATGCGCTGAACATCCTCAGGCGACAATGGCCCATGGGACTCGGGCGCGGCGTGCGGGTTCCGGCGCAAGGCTGCTTCAGCGTCCCCCCGCAGCTTGACCGCCTTTTCCCGCTCTTTTGCCATACTCCCAACCAGGTTTCCGTCGCCATGGGGACATCGGTGGAAGACCCACGGAAGGGAAATTCCCTGGCCGTTTGTCCCGGAGTGGCGTGTTGTGCCGGGAAATGTCGTCTGGAATGACTACAGACGACCCAATATGCATTCGAGACCCAGTTCGCGCCATGTAAGTTGTCTGGCCGATCAGGGAACCAGCACCGCCGCCCCCTGCAGCGCGCCGGCCCGCAGGCGCTCCAGGGCCAGGTCGGCCTCGCGCAGCGGGAACGGCGTCACGGTGGTGCGGATGTCCAGTCCGGCGACGGTCCGGAAGAAATCCAGGCCGTCCTGGCGGGTGAGGTTGGCCACCGAGCGCAGCACCCGCTCGCCCCAGAGCAGGGCGTAGGGAAAGGCCGGGATGTCTGACATGTGGATGCCGGCGCAGACCACGGTGCCGCCCTTGGCCACGGCGGCGAGCGCCGCCGGCACCAGGGCGCCGGAGGGCGCGAAGATCAGCGCCGCGTCCAGGGGCTCCGGCGCCGGCCCGGTGGCGTCGCCGGCCCAGGCCGCGCCGAGACCACGGGCGAAATCCTGGCTCGCGCCGTCCCCGGGCCGGGTGAAGGCGAAAACGGTCCGGCCCTGCTGCAGCGCCACCTGGGTGATGATGTGGGCGGCGGCGCCGAAGCCGTAGATGCCCAGGCGCCGGGCGTCCCCGGCCATGCGGTAGGCGCGGTGGCCGATCAGCCCGGCGCAGAGGAGCGGGGCGTCGGCCACGTCCGTGTCCCGCTCGGGCATGGGGATGGCGAACCGGGCGTTGGCGACGGTGTACTCGGCGAACCCGCCGTCCCGGTCATAGCCGGTGAAGACCGCCCGGTCGCACAGGTTCTCCCTGCCGCTCCGGCAGGGAGCGCAGGCCTGGCAGGTGCCGGCCAGCCAGGGCACCCCCACCCGCTGCCCTGGGGCCAGGCCGGTGACGCCGGCGCCCAGCGCCGCGATCCGGCCGACGATCTCGTGGCCCAGCACCAGGGGCAGGGCGGGCCGGTCCAGTTCCCCGTCGAGGATGTGCAGGTCAGTGCGGCAGACGCCGCAGGCGCCGACCTCGATCAGCACCTGACCCGCGCCCGGGCTTGGAATGGGCCGCTCCACCCGCACCAGGGCCGTCTTCGGGGCCTCCAGGACCATGGCTTCCATGCATCCAGTATAGTAGTCCCCATGTCCGGCGCCCCTCCTCCCTCCCCTTGGACCCTGCTGGCTTCCGGCTGGGAGGAGCTGTTCCCCCTGCGTCAGCCGCGCCTGGATCTGGCCCTGGGCCTGGCCGCCGAGGGGGAGGCCTGCCTGGACGCAGGGTGCGCCGCCGGCAGCCTGGTGCGGGCCCTGGCTGCGCGGGGGCGGCTGGCCCACGGGCTGGACCTGGACCCCGCCTTCCTGGCCGTGGCGCGCCGGAAGGCCCTGGAGGAGGGCCTGGCGATCACCTGGCACGAGGCGAGCCTGCTGGATCTGGCGGCGGCGGCCGGGGACACCCGTTTCCGGCTCATCACCTGCCTGGGCCAGACCCTGCCGCACCTGCTGGAGGAGGCGGAGTGGCTGGCCTTCCTGAACCAGGCCCGTGACGCGCTGGAACCCGGCGGTCATCTGGTGATCCAGGCCGTGCACGACGGCCTCCAGGAGACCGGGCAGGTCCGCGACCTGCCTGAGGTGCGCTGCGCCGGCGGCACCCTGGCGCGCCGGCGCACGATGGTCTCACCGGTCCTGGCCCGCTTCGAGACCGTGTTCCACCCGGCCGGGGGAGCCCCGGTCGCCAGCGCGATCATGCACCGCCGCATGCTCCCCGGACGGGCCGCGGCCCTGGCGCGGGAGGCCGGCCTGGTTCCGCGGCCGCCCTGGGCCGACGAAGCCGGGCATCCCTTCCAGGAGACCTCGGCCGGCTGGGTCCTGGTCGCCAGGCTCGCTGCGGAGCCGTGAGTTCTTCGACCGGAACCTGGACGCCCTGGTCATGATCCAGTGCATGAGCAGCAACGGAACCAGCAGCCCGAGCCGCAGGAGCCATGGTCCTGACGGCAGCTTGCCCCCCAAGGTGGACCAGGTTTCCGCGACATCGGCGGTCCGCTGCGTTCCGGGCACCAGCGCGATCAGGCAGATCAAGGCGATCAACACCACCATTTCCATGGGGCCTCCAACTGCTCCAGAGCAAGGGTCGGCCCAGGGCCGTCAGGGAGATGTCAGTAAAGGCCCCCACCCTGTTAATAAAAAGAAAGGAAACTCGTCCGGCTATCGACAAGGGCCTGAGCCAAAGGCGGATCGGGAGCGCGGCCTTCCGCGATCCCGACCCGATGGTTTCCTGTGCCAACCCGCCTGCCGGTCCTGGCTGCGGCTAGGACGGCTGACCGTACCGTTTGCGCAGTTCAAGGTTCACTTCGAGGACATTGACAAGCTTCTCGCCGATGAGGCCGTTCCAGGGCGCCATGGTGTGTTTCTGGAGGAGCCCTTCGATCTCGCCGCGCACCGCCGCCGGATCCCGCTTCAGGTCGGCGGCCCACTTGGCGGCCACCCGGTCCAACTGGAATTCGGCGTTCTCCAGGGTGATGTGCGGGTCCAGGCCCGAGGCGGAAGTGGTGACCAGGTCGCCGGGGACGTCCTGGAGCTCGGCCTGGGCGTGGTCGGTCCGCCACATGTCGAAGAAGATCGACTGGACGTCGGAGCCGTCCTTGACCGGCTCGATGGCGGTGATGGGCTTGCCGTCAGCGCCGTTCTTGGTGACCGCCGAGGGGAACCGGGCGGGGTTGGCCTTGGCGAAGTCCTTGAAGAAGACCACGGCGAGGTCGGCCGCCTTGGGCGCGGGGGTGGCCGGGTTGTCCTTGATGAACTGGGCCACGACGGCCGGGTGCTGCTTGGCCCAGTCATCCACGTAGGCGGCGTTCTTCGGGTCGGCGGCGACCCAGGCCTGGGCCAGGCTGTTGTGCAGGTCGGCCCACTGGGCGACGATGCCCGGGTTGCCCTGGAAGACGTCCTTCTGGAACCACTGCTCCACATCCGGGGCCACCGGCCTGCCGTCGCGGTACTTCACGATCGGTCCCAGCGTCCGCGCCACCCGGTCGCGCAGCGCGTAGTTGGAGGCCGACAGGGAAGATGAGGCCGAGGCGGAGGCGTCGTAGGAGGCCGCCGAAGGCCGCGGCTGGAAGTATCCGTCCTTGGTGAAGGGCTGGGCGATCAGCCGGGATCCGACCACCGCGCCGTCCGGGCCCGTCAGCATGCTGCCGTTGGCCTGGAACGGGAAGGCGGCCTGGCCGATGGCCCAAAGCGTGAGCGGGTAAAGCACACAGCAGATGGCGACGGAGGCCAGCAACAGCAGGGTGCTCTTGGCAATCATACGCAACATGTCAGTCTCTCCTTTGGGGTAAGGTTCAGGCAGCCAGGTTCAGGCCGACCATGATCATGTCGATCAGCTTGATGCCGATGAAGGGGATCACCACCCCGCCCGCACCCCAGATCAGCAGGTTGCGCCGCAGCAGGGCGTCGGCGCCCAGGGGCCGGTAGGTGACCCCCTTGAGGGCGATGGGGATCAGCACCGGGATGATCAGGGCGTTGAAGATCACCGCCGACAGGATCGCCGAGGTGGACGAATGCAGGTGCATCACGTCGATCACCTTCAGCCACGGCAGGGTGCCGGCGAACAGGGCCGGGATGATGGCGAAGTACTTGGCCACGTCGTTGGCGATCGAGAAGGTGGTGAGCGAGCCCCGGGTCATCAGGAGCTGCTTGCCGATCTCGATGGTCTCGATCAGCTTGGTGGGATCGCTGTCCAGGTCCACCAGGTTGGCGGCTTCCTTCGCCGCCTGGGTGCCGGCGTTCATGGCCAGGGCCACGTCGGCTTGGGCCAGGGCGGGCGCGTCGTTGGTGCCGTCCCCGGTCATCGCCACCAGGTGGCCTTCGGCCTGCATTTTGCGGATGTAGGCGAGCTTGGCTTCGGGCGTGGCCTGGGAGATGAAGTCGCCGACGCCGGCCCGGGCGGCGATGGTGGCCGCGGTCAGCGGGTTGTCGCCAGTGATCATGACGGTCTTCAGGCCCATCTTCTGCAGGCGGGCGAAGCGCGCCGCCATGTTCGGCTTCAGGATGTCCTCCAGGGCGATCACCCCGATGATCTGGCCGCCGTCGGCGACCACCAGCGGGGTGGCGCCCTGGGAGGCGATGCCGTCGACGATGCCGCTGAGATCGTCCGGCACCTGGCCGCCGTTCTCCTGCGCGTACTGGACCATGGCGTCGGAGGCGCCCTTGCGGATGCGCCGGCCGTCGGCCAGGTTCAAGCCGCTCATGCGGGTCGTGGCCGAGAACGGGATGACTTCGGCGCCCGCCGGCAGGCTGTTCTTCTTCATGCTCTGCTCTTCGTACAGGGCGACGATCGACTTGCCTTCGGGGGTGTCGTCGGCGGCGGAAGCCAGGGCGGCCAGCTGGGCCACTTCCGTGGCGCCGAAGGAACCCACCGGGACGAACTTGGTGGCGTGGCGGTTGCCCATGGTGATCGTGCCGGTCTTGTCCAGCAGGATGACGTCGATGTCGCCGCACAGCTCCACCGCCTTGCCGCTCTTGGCCAGGATGTTGGCCTGCATGGCGCGGTCCATGCCGGCGATGCCGATGGCGGCCAGCAGCGCGCCGATGGTGGTGGGGATCAGGCAGACCACCAGGGCGATCAGGGTGGGGATGTCGGTGCCCAGGCTCTTCAGCGGTTCGGTCACGCCCAGGTAGCCCATCATGTACTGCTCGGCGTTCCAGGCCATGGGCCAGAGCGGCACCACGACGATCAGGAACACCAGGGTGAAGGCGGACAGCACCAGGGTGAGCGCGATCTCGTTGGGGGTGCGCTGGCGGATGGCCCCTTCCACCAGGGCGATCATCCGGTCCAGGAACGAATTGCCGGGGGCGCTGGTGATTTCCACCACGATCCGGTCGGACAGCACCGTGGTGCCGCCGGTCACGCCGGAACGGTCGCCGCCGGCTTCGCGGATCACCGGAGCGGATTCGCCGGTGATGGCGGACTCGTCGACCGAGGCCACCCCTTCCAGGATCTCGCCGTCGCCGGGGATCATCTGGCCGGCGGCCACGGCCACCCGGTCGCCCTGCCTGAGGACCGAGGAAGCCACCTGCTCGAAGCTGCCGGCCTGGGTCAGCCGGTAGGCGACCATCTCGTGCCGGGTCTTGCGCAGGGAATCGGCCTGGGCCTTGCCGCGGGCCTCGGCCAGGGCGGTGGCGAAGTTGGCGAACAGCACCGTGAGGAACAGCCAGGCGTCCAGGGCGATGAAATAGGTGATCGGCACCTGGCTCACCGTCCCGCCGAAGGCGCCCCGGAGAATGTAGGCCAGGGTCAGGAAGGCGCCGATCTCCACCACGAACATCACCGGGTTCTTCCACTGGATGTCCGGCCGCAGCATCACCACCGCCTGGCGCAGGGCCGGCAGCGCCGTCTCCCGGTCCAGCAGGTTCCTGCGGCGCACCCGGCGCGTGGATTCGGGATGGCCCTTGGATGGCGAGCTCTTGCCGGTCTGCTTGATCGTCAGTGTCGTATTCATGTCACACCCGTTCAATACGTGCTTGGTTTCGGTTGGAATGCTCGATCAGCCGCCGAAGGGGAAGGGGCCGAAGTGTTCGGCCAGCGGTCCCAGCACCCCCACCGGGAGGAACAGCAGGGCGCCGACGATGAGGATCGTGCCGAGCACCAGGAAGCCGAAGGTGGTGGTGTCGTCGCGCAGGGTCCCGAGGCCCGCAGGGCTCTCCTTTTTCGCGCCCAGGTAGGCGGCCATGGCGAGCGGCGCGATGATAGGCAGGAAGCGGCTGAAGACGATCACCAGGCCGGTGGCGATGTCCCACGGCACCGCCATGGCCGCGGCGGTCGTGCTGTTGGCGAACCCGAAGGTGACGCCCAGGCCGTCGAAGGCCGAGCCGTTGTTGGCCGAGGCCGAGGAGAACTGGTAGAGCATCTGGGTGAGGCCGTGCGAGCCGGGGTTGCTGACCGCTTTCATTCCCCAGCTGGTGGCCGCGAACAGGCCGGTGGGGATGAGGATCATCATGGGGTGCACCAGCAGGGCGAGCACCGCCAGCTTGACTTCACGGGCGCCGATCTTGCGGCCCAGATACTCCGGGGTCCGGCCCACCATCATGCCGGCGATGAAGATGCCAATGATGATGTAGAGCAGCATGTTGACCATGCCGACCCCCTTGCCGCCGAAGATGCAGTTCAGCCACATGCCCGTCATGGGCGACAGGGACGCCATCGGGTTCATGCTGTCCTCTTCGGCGTTCACCGCGCCGCAGGTCACGTCTGTGGTCAGCGCGTCGAAGGTGGCGCCGGCCGAGGTGCCGAAGCGCAGCTCCTTGCCTTCCAGGTTGCCCAGGTGCTGGTCCACCGGCAGGCCCGCCACCGCCGGCAGGACCAGCGCGCGCTTGCCTCCCGGCGCCGAGGCGCTGGGGATTTCATAGGATCGGGCAACGGCCTGGCCGGTCAGCCCAGGATTGGGCCGCAGCGTGTCGAAGCAGACCGACCACGCCACGGTCCCGGCCATCAGCAGGAACATCACCGAGAAGATCACCACGGAATGGCGCAGCCGCTTGAGCATCCGGCCGTACATGAACACCAGCGCGAACGGGAACACCATCATGGCCAGCGTGTTGAAGAAATTCGACACTCCGGTGGGATTCTCGAAGGGGTGGGCCGAATTCATGCCGAAGAACCCGCCGCCGTTGGTGCCGAGCATCTTGATCGACTCCAGGGCCGCCACCGGCCCCACCACGATGGTCTGTCGCTTCGCTTCGCCCTTGTCGGTGGTGCCCATGGCCCCGGCCTCCAGGGTGGCCACCTGGGTGGAGCTCTTCAAGGTCATCGGGCTGCCCTGCGCCAGGAAGATCAGGCCGAACACCAGGGCCGCCGGCACGAACATGTAGACCACCACCCGCCACATGTCCACGAAGAAGTTGCCGAGCTTCGATTCGCCGCGGAAGGCGCGGATGATCGCCACCAGGGCGCAGAAGCCGATGGAGGCGGACAGGAACATGTTGGCGATGCAGAAGAAGATCTGGCTGAAATTGGACAGGTGCACGTCGCCCGAGTAGTGCTGCAGGTTGGTGTTGGTCATGAACGACACCACGCTGTTGAAGATGGTGCTTGGGGCCAGCATGCCCTTGGCGTCCGGGTTGAGCGGCATCCAGGGCTGCAGGAACAGCACCAGGAAGCCGAAGACGAACAGCAGCGTGTTGAAGATGAGCAGGGCGGCGGTGTACTGCTTCCAGGTCTGGCCACCGCTATCAAGTATTCGTTCGAACCAGCCCAGCACGGGGATGGGCTTGTACTTGCCGTCCATGACCCAGGCCAGGTAGCGGCTGAGCGGGAAGGCGATGACCGTCGCCACGACCAGCAGCGCGACGGGAAGCAGCCAGGTATGCATCAACATGGAGCCGACTCCTTTCTCAGAACCACTCGGGCCGGATTAGAGCCGCGAACAGGTAGACGAACAGCGACGTGACGATGGCCACGGTGAGGTAGATCATGGCGAAGCTCCTTGTGTCAGATTTTTTCGCACCCTTCGAGGAACAGGAAACACACCGCCATCGCGGCGATGCCCAGGAAGAACATTGCGGACATCCAGATTCCGAGATTCATTCAGTCCTCCATACGATCAGGCCGCAGCGGCCGGGAACCATCCTCAACTGGTGCACAACACCTCCCATGGCGGTGCTTCGGCACCTCCAGCGGAAAACACATCTGCACATGAATAAGTTAGGCTGCCGGGCTCAAGAAGATGTTAAGAAGGGCAGATGTGGAATTAAAAAACTATTAAGGTTCGCGCGCCAGGAGCTGTAAAAATCAGTGATGCTCCTTCCACCTGCCGAGCTATTCGCCAGGTTCAGTAGAAGAACCCAATGCCGAGGATGAGACGCCGTGCATCTCATCCCCGGCGACCGGATTTTCCAAAGGTGGTGCAGAATCCTTAATTTGAAGGGGCGATGAAGAGCGTGTGGACGCCCCCGTACTCCGAGGCCATCCCGGACACGGTGACGGTGCTGGCCATCTTCTCGCTGTATTCCTTGGCGATGCTAACCTTGCCATCGCGCCGGGGATGGTGCGGCTCCGGCATCAGGATATACAGCGTGTTGTCCGCCGTGACGATGCCCACCGGAGCGCCGCCCAGCACGCACATGGCGCCGCAGGCCTTGTGGGCCTCGCCGCGCTTGCCCAGCTGGGTGTAGCAGGACACATCCACCACCTCGCCGGTGATGGTCAGGGGCCGGGCGGAGGCCAGAACCTTCTTGTTGGCTTCGGAGGCGGCGGCTTCCAGGGTGGTGGCGCTCCAGGCCGGGGTGGCCTGGGCGGGCATCTGGGTCAGCGCGAGTGCAAGGGCGATGGTGAGCATGGGGACTCCTGGAAAAAGCATTTGAACGCGTCAAAGTCTCTCCTCCGTTTGGCCCAGCGTCAATCCCCCAGTATTGAAATTCCGGCTTGAAACGTTCCTGTTGTTGAAATCATCCAATGATCGTGCCGGCACGCTGCCGGCCCAGCCTCAATCAGGAGCTAACCCATGGAAAACAGGCATCATTCCCGCGTTTCCGTCGATCCCCAATGCAGGGTCCAGTTCCAGCTCAGAGGGGAGCCCTACCGCAACATCCCCGTTTCCGATCTGGGATCGGATGGCTGCCGCATCCAGATCCCCCTCCAGGCCATTGGCGGGTGGAGCGATGAGTCTCTTCTGGAGAGAGTTGAATTGCTTCACCCAGCTCTGCCCAGCGCCCCCGTCAAAGCCAAGGTGGTCTGGGTTCACGGCGAGGACCTTCCGAAGGCCGGGTTCATCGCCTCAGGGCTGCAGTTCCTGGATGCCCCAGCCGGCTACACCCGGAAGCTCGCCGAATACGTGACGACCCTGGAACCGCCCACCACCTACCAGCCTGAGTAGCCAACGCCGCTTTCCAGGCAATCGGCCCATGACATTGCGGTCATGTTGAATAGGCTCTTTGATACGCACAAAGCCATGATTCCATTGGCATTCGATGGGAACTGTCTCGGGAAAGTGGCCGATTCGACTTCGGCGACCTAGAATGGTCAATAAGCGCCACTGAGTGATGGCGCTTCCATGTGGAGCGGATCGGAGGACTTTTTGGATGTGGCCCCTGCATACCCCCGTTTGAATGTTCTGGTCAACCTCAGCAGCGCGCTGCTTTGCCAGGCCCTTGCCGGGCTCCTGGACCAGCATCCGGAAATCTGCCATGCGGTGGCCCACACGCCGGGGAAGATGCCCTTCACGCCCGACACCATCCTGTTCGATGCCGCGTCCCTGGAGCAGTTCGACTTCGACGAATGGCCCGGGGCGAAGCGGGTCCTGGTGGACACCGGCCTGCCTGAGGTACAGATCGTTCGGCTCCTGGTGACCTACCAACTGAACGGGGTGATCGCCACCGGCACCGACCTGGAGCTGTTCCAGCGGGCCCTGCAGGCCATCCATGACGACCAGGTCTGGGTGGACAACCACAAGCTCAAGGCCCTGATCAACGCCCCGCTGCCCGAGAGCCCGCCCCCGGGGGTCGGCCGGTTCAGCCCGAGGGAACGGGAAATCGTGTTCCTGATCGCCGCCGGCCGCAGGAACCGGGAGATCGCCGGGCAGTTGAAGCTCAGTGAGCAGACGGTAAAAAGCCACGTGAGCCGGATATTCAGGAAGGCCAACGTCGACAGCAGGTCCCAACTGGTGCCGCTCGCCCTGGTGCTCAGGAACGAACCGCGCTGAGGCGATCATATTTAAATATATGTGTATTTAGATGATGGTATTAACTCGATGGGTTAACCTGTTTTACTTATTTTTTTTTACCATTGGTAGGGTTGATGCCTATCCACTGGAAATGTATTGTGGCGATTGCATAGCTGCAACCCATTGCTCATTGAACAATGGGGCCCAACTATCGAGATATAACGTCTGCGCTCCAAAGCTTGGGCGTTCGTGCAACCGCATTTGGCCCTATTTCTGAAGGATGGTGTCATGCAATCCAACAAGTCAATTTGGGCCGTCATCGCGACCTCAGTTCTGCTGCAATCGATGCCGGCGTATGCCGGGGGCCACCAACATCCGATTTCCCTGCTCAAGGCCTTCCGCCCCATCGGCGGCACCGGAAACAACCTCCAGCACCCGGAATTTGATCCCGCTCCAGGGACTGCCGAGCTCGCATCGACTCCCCTCAACTTCGCCCCGGGAACCCGGGATGGACTGGTGAAAGGCCCAAACCCCCGCATCATCAGCAACGTCATCTCCGGGGGGACAAGCGCGAAAGGTGAGAACGGCCAGACCACCGATCCCGTGGCGTCGGCGTGGATCTACGTCTTTGGCCAGTTTGTGGACCATGACATCGATCTTGAGGAAACGCCCACGGCCGCCCCTTCGATCAACATCCTGGTGCCGGCGGGTGACCCGGTCTTCAAGGCGGGCACGGTCATCCCCATGACCCGGGACACCCGAAGCGCGACCACCAACACCATCATCAATACGGTCGCGGGATACCTCGACCTCTCCCAGCTCTACGGCTCAACCCAGGCGGCGGCCGACAGCCTGCGCAATGGGGACGGGACGCTGGCCAGTTCGGACGGCGGCCAGGCCCTGCCGGTGTCCGGCGCCGCCTTCATCACCGGTGATCCGCGGGTCATGGAGAACCCCGAACTGACCGCGGTCACCATCCTGTTCATGCGTGAACACAATGCCATGGTCGCCCTGCTGAAATCGGAAAATCCGGGAATGACCGGGGACCAGGCCTACGGCATGGCCAAGGCGATCACCACGGCGGAATATCAGAACATCATCTACAGCGAATTCCTGCCCGTGCTGCTGGGTCCGCTCCAACCCTATGATGGATACAAGCCTGATGTGAAAGCCCAGGTGACCCAGGAATTTTCCACCGCGGCTTTCCGGGTGGGCCATACCCAGGTTTCGGACACCCAGGAGGGTTTGGATAATAACGGCAATATCGTATTTACTGAACCCCTGGCCCAGAGTTTCTTCAACACACCCCAGATGGATGAGGGCAACGGCATCAATCCTTTGTTGCGCTCCCTGGGGGCGGACTTCTCCCAGGGGACCGACGTCTACGTGGTAGCGGCGCTGCGCAATCTGCTGGTGGCCGGCCTGGTCGGCGGCGATGTGGACGAGATGGATCTCATCGCCATCGATATCCAACGGGAGCGGGATGTGGGCCTGGGCACGCTGAACCAGACCCGGCAAGCCATGGGCAGCAAGCCCTACCAGACCTTCGCCCAGTTGACCCCCGATCCGTCCTTGCAGGCCAGCCTCCAGTCGGTCTACGGCAGCATCGATAATGTTGATTTGTTCATCGGCGGCATGGCCGAACCCCATGCCGCAGGCGCCCTGGTCGGTCCCACCTTCCAGGCCATCATCGCCAACCAGTTCTATGCCCTCCGCTCGGGCGACCGGTTCTTCTGGCTGAATGAAGCCTTTGACCCGGATACCCAGGACAGGATCAAGCACACCACGCTCGCCGACCTGATCAGGCGGAATGCCGATACGACCCAGGTGCAGGATAACTTGTTCATCCAGGCGGATTACCCGGTGAAGCATGTCAAATCCCATGCGCCGTAGGCAGGGGATCCCTGCTTGCCTTTGGCCGAGGCGTCGGGCAAAGTCATCCCAGTTTTTCCAAGGGAGGAGCAGGCGAGCATTCAGGAACGATGGGAAATGCCGGCATGGCAGGCGGGGGGCGTGGGTGGCCGCGCGCGCTCGGCTCGCCCCCTGGTCCGGGTCCAGGTGGTCGCCCTGGCGGCCGGCGTGCTGCTCGGGTGCGGCGCGGCCGGCGGCCGGAACCGGATTACCCTGTGGGTTCATTCCGGGCCGGGTCCGGAACGGGACGTCTACCGGGCTTCCATCCGGGCATTCAACGAATCCCAGAATGAGGTCCAGGTCGACCTGACCGAACTGCCTGAGGGGAGCTACAACGACCAGATCTACGCGGCGGCCCTGGCCCGGCAGTTGCCCGGGGTCCTGGAGTTCGACGGGCCGTACGTGACCACCTACGCCTGGGCCAAACGGATCATACCCATCGACCCCTTTCCGGCCATCCGGGCCGTGAGCCGGGACATGCTGCCCACCCTGGTGAGCCAGGGCAGCTTCAACCACCGGCTCTATACGGTGGGCCAGTACGATTCGGGATTGGCCCTCTGGGGCAACCGGAAGCTCCTGGCCCAGGCCGGCGTCAGCCCGCCGGCCGAGCCATGGTCCCTGGCCGAGTTCGAGGCGGTGCTCGGAAAACTGCGGCGCTCCGGGCTGGACCACCCGCTGGACATGAAGTTCAACTATGGCGCCGGGGAATGGTTCACCTACGGGTTCGCACCGATCCTCCAGAGCTTCGGCGGCGACCTGATCGACCGGAGGGATTTCAGGACCTCGCGCGGATTCATCAACGGACCGGCGGCTGTCAAAGCCATGACCCTGCTGCAGAACTGGGTCAAGGCCGGCTATGTCAATGCCTCCACCCGGGACGACGCCGATTTCATCAAGGGCCGGTCGGCCCTGTCCTATGTGGGGCACTGGACCTACGCCAGCTACCGGGCGGCTCTGGGCCAGGATCTCGTGCTGATCCCCATGCCGAACTTCGGCGGCAGGGCCGTGACCGGGGCCGGATCCTGGAATTTCGGCATCTCCGCGGACTGCGCGAACCCGCAGGCCGCCGCCAGGCTCCTGGCCTTCCTGATGTCCCCCGGCGAGATCGCCCGGGTCACCGAAGCCAACGGCGCCGTCCCCGGCACCTTCACCGCGCTCAAGACCAGCAGGAACTATGGTCCCGGCGGCGCGCTGGCCCTGTACAAGGAGCAGCTGTTCCGGGACGAGGCGGTGGTGCGGCCCGCGACCCCGGCCTATCCGGTCATCAGCACCGCCTTCGCCGAGGCGGTGAACGACATCATCGCCGGCGCCGATGTCAAAACCGAACTGGACCAGGCCTCCCGCAGGATCGACCAGGAGATCGAGGACAACCGTGGCTACCCGGTCAAGTGAAACCGCGCCCTGGTGCTTCGCCGCGCCCGGGCTCCTGCTGCTCAGCCTGTTCCTGGTGCTGCCCTTCCTCCTGGCGTTCCTGTTCTCGCTCACGGACCAGCGCCTGCTGGCCAGCGACGCGCTGCCGACCGGGTTCGTCGCCCTGCGCAACTACGCGCGCCTGCTCGCGGACCGGAACGTCTGGGCGGCGTTCCGCAACAATCTGTATTTCGCGGCCGTGGTGACGCCGGTGCAGTCGGCCCTGGCGCTGGGCTTGGCCCTGCTGGTCAACCGCGAGCTGCCGGGAGCCCGGTTGTTCCGCACCATCTATTTCATGCCGGTCGCCACCACCATGGCGGTGGTGACGGTGATCTGGTCCCTGTTCTACGCTCCGGATCCGGGCCTGCTCAACCGCCTGGTGCACCTGCTCAGCCTGGGCGCGATCGGTCCCAGGGACTGGCTCCGGGATCCGCGCCTGGTGATGCCGGCGGTCATGGCCCTGTCCATCTGGCAGGGCGCCGGATTCCAGATGCTGGTGTTCCTGGCGGGACTCCAGGCGATCCCCAGGGATCTCTACGAGGCGGCGGCCCTGGACGGCGCCGGCGGGTGGCAGCGGTTCCGCACCATCACCCTGCCGATGCTCCGGAACACCACGATCTTTGTGCTCGTCACCACGACCATCCAGGCCCTGCAGCTGTTCACCCAGGTCCAGGTCATCGCCGCCAGCGGGGCCTCGGCCCCGGTCAACACGTTCCGCACGGTGGTGCTGCTGGTAGTGCAGGAAGGCTTCCGGAACGGCAGGATCGGCTATGCCTCGGCGCTTTCGGTGGTGTTCTTCCTGGCGGTCCTGGGGGTTTCCGGCCTGCAGCGGGCGCTGCTGCGCGGCAGGGACGGGCCATGAGCCGCCGGGCCGCGCACTATGCGCTCCTTGCCGTGCTGGCCGCCTTCTTCCTGGCGCCGCTCCTGGTCATGTTCGTATCGGCCTTCAAGAGCGACGAGCTGCAGCTGCTGCGGGACCTGGGCAGCACCCGGGCCTTCCTGCCCTGCGGCGAACTCTCCTGGCGCAATTTCGCCGCGGTCCTGGCGGACACGCCCTTCCTCAGGGCGCTGGGCAATTCCCTCGGCACGGTCGCCGTCACGGTCGCGCTCGGCGTCCTGGTCAACAGCATGCTGGCGTACGCCCTGGCGCGGTTCCGCTTCCGGGGACGCGCCGGCCTGCTTGCCGCCATCATCGCCCTGATGGTCATCCCGTTCGAAAGCCTGGCGCTGCCGCTCCTGGTGCTGGTGAACCAGCTGCCCTGGTTCGGCGGCCATGGCTGGCTGAATTCCTACCACGTGCAGATCCTGCCGTTCATCGCCCACCCCTTCTCGATCTACCTCTTCCACCAGGCCTTCGCGACCCTGCCGAAGGACCTGGAGGAAGCCGCCCGCATGGACGGCGCGAGCCGATGGCGGATCTACTGGAGCATCGCGCTGCCGCTTTCGAAACCGGTCATCGCCACGGTGGCGGTGCTGCAGTTCCTGGCCCGCTGGGGCGACCTGCTCTGGCCGGTCCTGGTGGTGCGCGGCCCCGGGCATGCGACCCTGCCCTTGGCCATGCAGACCTTCTTCGGGCAATACCCCAGGCACTGGGGCGAGGTCATGGCGTTCGCAGCCCTGGCCACGCTGCCGACCCTGGCCCTGTTCCTCGCCCTCCAGGGCTGGTTCGTGCGCAGTGTCGTATCCGGCGGGATCAAGGGCTGAACACTATTCCGCATGGTATTCGGGATCCGGCGGGGATTCGCCGGGCGGAGCCGCGGGCGGCGGCGCCGGCTCGGGCAGGGGGCCGGGAGTCTGGCCTTGGCCCCCAGTTCCAATTGCTTGCTGCGGTACGGGGCCAGGGCCACGTTGGCGTTCACGGCCGTCCCGGGCGCCGCGCCCAGGTCTACGGCGCCGCCGCCCAAGAAGAAATGACCCGGTTTCAGCGGGCGAGCAGCCGCACCCCAGGTATGATCGGGGATCATGCGCTCAACCAGGCTTCCCCTGTTGGTCCTGCTCTCCGTCTGCTCCATGGCCTGGCCCGCGGACCTGGTGCTGCGGAACACGCCCGTCCAACTCTATTTCAGCCCGGACGGCGGCTGCACGGCCGCCGTGGTGGCGGCCCTGCGCTCGGCGCGGCACACCGTGCTGGTCCAGGCCTACAGCTTCACCTCCGCGCCGATCGCCGGGGCCCTCAAGGCCGCCCATGACCGCGGCGTGGACGTCCGGGTCATCCTCGACAAGAGCCAGCGGACGGAGCGATACAGCAGTTCCACCTTCCTGCGCCATGCCGGCGTCCCCACCTGGATCGATTCCGCCCATGCCATCGCCCACAACAAGGTCATGGTGATTGATGGGGAGACCGTCATCACCGGATCCTTCAACTTCACCAAGGCCGCGGAGCTGCGCAATGCGGAGAACCTGCTGATCATCAAGGATTCAGCCCTGGCGACGCACTATGCGGACAACTGGGAAAGCCACCGGCAGCATTCCGAAGCGCTCCCCTAGGGGCGGGGCAGACCCTCGAGGCAGGCCAGGCCCCTGGCCAGGTCCTCGTTCGAGAGTTCATGGTCGGCCAGCTTGCCGCCCAGGAAGGCGCTGTAGCCGTTCAGGTCCATGAATCCGTGGCCGCTGAGGTTGAACAGGATGACCTTCTCCTTGCCCTCCTCCTTGGCCTGCCGGGCTTCCCGGATCGCCTGCGCCACTGCGTGGCTGGATTCGGGGGCGGGGATGATGCCCTCGGTGCGGGCGAACAGCACGGCGGCCTCGAAGCACTCCAGCTGCTGCAGCGAGACGGCGCGCGCCAGGCCCTGCACCACCGTCTGGCTGACCAGGGGCGCCATGCCGTGATAGCGCAGGCCGCCGGCGTGGATACCGGGGGGCATGAAGGTGTGGCCCAGGCTGTGCATGGCCAGGAGCGGGGTCATCCGGGCCACGTCGCCGTGGTCGTAGACATAGGGGCCTCGGGTCAGGGTGGGGCAGGAGGCCGGTTCCACGGCGATGATGTCGATGTCGGCGCCGTTGATCTTGTCCTTGACGAACGGGAAGGCGATGCCGGCGAAATTGCTGCCGCCGCCGACGCAGGCGATGACCTGGTCGATCCGGCGCTCACCCAGGCTGGCCAGCTGCTTTTTCGCCTCCAGGCCGATGATGGTCTGGTGCAGCAGGACGTGGTTCAGCACGCTGCCCAGGGTGTAGCGGGTCCGGCCGGTGGGGTCGGTGACGGCGGCCTCCACGGCCTCGCTGATGGCGATGCCCAGGGAGCCGCCGCTGTCCGGATCCTGGCGCAGGATGTCGCGGCCCGCCTGGGTCTCCGTGCTCGGGCTGGCCACGCATTCGCCGCCGAAGGTGTTCATCATGATCTTGCGGAAAGGCTTCTGCTGGAAGCTCACCTTCACCATGTAGACCTTGCATTCCAGGCCGAACTGGCTGCAGGCGAAGGCGATGGAGCTGCCCCATTGGCCGGCGCCGGTCTCGGAGGTGACCCGGCGGATGCCCGCCGCCTTGTTGTAGTAGGCCTGGGCCACGGCCGTGTTCACCTTGTGGCTGCCGGTGGGGCTCACGCTTTCGTTCTTGTAGTAGATCCTGGCCGGGGTGCCCAGGGCCGCCTCCAGGGCCCGGGCCCGGTGCAGGGGGGTGGGGCGGTAGCGCAGGAGGATCTCCAGCACCTCGTCCGGGATGGTGATCCAGGGTTCCTGGCTCATCTCCTGCTCGATGAGGTTCATGGGGAACACCGCGGCCAGGGCCTGGGGGCCCACCGGCTGGCCGTCGGGGCCGAGCGGGGGCAGGGGGGCCTGGGGCAGGTCCGGGGCGAGGTTGTACCACTGGCGGGGAATGTCGTGGTCGGCAAGCAGGGTGCGGCAGGACTGGGTCAATTCGGCTCCTGGGGTGATGGGGTTGAGCCCTGGCGCTCCAGGACGGCGCGCAGGGCCGAACCGGGCTGTTTCAGGACCCGGGATCCCCGGGTGATTTTGCACAGGCTCAGGCCCAGCTCGGCGGCGATGGCCCGCTGGCTCTGCCCGCAGTTCAGGCGCTTGACCAGCTCCCAGCGGGCACTGATGGCTTCGACTTCCGACGGGGTGAGGATCTCCCGCAGGAAGCGCTCCACCAGGGCCGGATCCTCGGCCTGGTGGATCAGGGCCGCCAGTTCGGCCAGGTGGTCCGGGGTGTTTCTATGCATAGAAACATTGAACCAGGGAGGCGGCCAGACGTCACGCGGAAATGTCGCCCGATCCGGTCGCCGCCGGGCTGCGTCCGATCGTTTCCAGCTGCAGGCGGAGTTCCTTCATGCCGAACGGCTTGGCCAGCAGGGTCACCTTCGGATAGCCGCGCACCAGGTCCAGGGCGGTCTGGTCGGCCCGGCCGGTGGCGAGCAGGACGGGCAGGTCGGGGCGCAGCTGGCGCAGGCGGGGCAGGGTTCCGGCGCCGCCCAGGCCGGGCATGTTCATGTCCAGCAGGACGATATCCGGCTCATAGCCGGCTTCCAGCCTGGCCAGCGCCTCTTCGCCGCTGTACACGGCGACCGTGTCGTGGCCCAGAACGTCCAGCAGGGCGTGGGTCGAGCCCTGGATCAGGTCATCGTCGTCCACCAGCAGCACGTTAAGGGGCCGCTGTTCGCCGTCGGCCGCAGAGGGCACTGCGCCCGCAGCCTGGGGCGCCGCCGGGCCCGCGGGCAGCAGGATCCGCACGGTGGTGCCCCGGCCGGGCTCGCTCTGGAGGTCCAGGGTGCCGCCGTGCGCCTTCACGGTGCCGTAGACCCGCGCCAGGCCCAGGCCGGTGCCCTTGCCCAAGGGCTTGGTGGTAAAGAAGGGCTCCATGGCCCGGGCCAGGACTTCCGGGGTCATGCCCTGGCCGTTGTCGCTCACTTCCAGTTCGATGGCGCCGGAGGCGAGGGCCCGGGACCGGAAGCGGAGGGTGCCGCCGTCGGCCATGGCGTCCATGGCGTTGATCCCCAGGTTCATGATGGCGCTGCCCAGGGCGGAGGCGTCACCCAGGACCTTGGGCAGGGCCGGATCCAGGTCGAGCAGCAGATCGGTCCGGCGCAGCCTGGCGTGGCCCAGGAGCTCCGCCTCCTTGCGCAGGATGTCGTTGAGGTCGAACCAGTGGGGCTCATCCAGGCCCTTGCGGGCGAAATCGGTGAGGGCCCGCACCAGGTCCCGGCCGCGGCCGCTGGCGTGCAGGATGCTGTCCAGGGGCCGGGCCTGGGGATCCTGGTCGGCGCAGGTGGCGCGCAGCGCCGAGGCCATGCCCATGATGGCGGCCAGCACGTTGTTCATGTCGTGGGCCATGCCTCCGGCCAGGCTGCCCAGGCTCTCCAGCTTCTCGGAGTGCTGGCGCTCCTCCTGCAGGCGCCGGCGCTCGAATTCGGCCCGCACCTGCTCGGTGCGGTCGCGGTTGACCCCGAGCACCCGGATGGCTTGACCGGCCGCATCGCGCATCACCTGGCCGTTGGAGCCGATGTGGCGGATCTCGCCGCCGGGGAGCACCACCCGGAAGGCCAGGTGGTAGGGCTTGCCGTCCTCGATGGCGGCCCGCATGTGCTCCTTGACCAGCGCCCGGTCCTCCGGGTGGACCACGCGCTCGCTCCAGGATTCGAAGGAGGGCGGGATGCTCGCCCGGTCGAGGCCGTAGAGTTCGAACATCCGGTCATTCCAGATGGCGGACCGGTCCTGGAGGTTCAGGTCCCAGATCCCCAGGCTGCCGGACTGGAGGGCCAGTTCCAGGCGCTGATTGCTTTCCCTCAGGGCCGCCTCGGCCCGCTTCTGCTCAGTGATGTCCTGGACCAGGCCGTCATAGGCGGCCAGCTCGCCGCTCGCGTCCCGGTGCGGCACGAAGGTGTTGCGCACCCAGCGCAGCGTGCCGTTCTTGTGCCAGAGCCGATGCTCGATGGGCGGCGGGTCTTCCCCGGCCAGGATGCGCCGCACCTGTTCCAGCACCGCGGGACGGTCCTCATCCACCACCATGCGAATCCACAGGAAAGGGTCGCGGGCCTGTTCCTCCGGGCCGTAGCCGGTGACGGCAAGGCAGCCGGGCCCGTGCACCGTCTGTCCCCCGGAGCCAGGGCCGAGGAACACGGTGTAGATGTAGTCGGTGATGGCCTCGGTGATCCGCTGGTAGCGCTCCTCGCTGTCGAGCAGGGCCTGCTCGGAACGTCGGCGCTCGGTCATGTCGCGGACCATCACCAGGACCTGGTCGGCGCTGGAGGCGATGAAGCGGGCCTCCCAGTGGCGGAGCTCGTTGTCGATCGGGTGCGCGCTCTCCAGGCTGAACACCTGGCCCGGCGCGGCCAGGGCCGCCCGGCAGCGTTCCCGCACTTCGGCCGCCAGCGGGGCCGGCAGCAGGGCCTCGAGCTTGCCGACCGGGGCGCGCAGGTCGTGGTCCGCCAGCTGGAGGCCGGAATGGACCAGGGCCACGGTGTCGGCGGCGATGCTGAAGATCGAATCCGGATGGACCGAGAACAGGGAGCGCAGGGTCTCGCTGCTTTCCTGCAGGGCCTGGAAGGCCCGGCTGGCCTGCAGCACGTGCTGGATGCGGAAGGGCAGGTGCTTCCAGTGCAGGGGCTTGGTGAGGAAATCGTTGGCGCCGGCCTGGTACGCCGCCTGGATCGAGCCCAGGTCCTCCAGCCCGGTGACCATGACCACCGGCAACTGCTCGGGGGACCAGGTCCGGCGGATCTCCCGGCAGACGCTGAAGCCGTCCCCGCCGACCATGACGATATCCAGCAGCACCAGGTCCGGCTGGTGCAGGCGCACGAGCCGCAGCCCCTCGGCACCGGTGGTGGCCGTGTGGCACGCGATGCCCTCGGCGCTGAGGGTCCTGGAGATCATGAGCAGGACCATGGGGTCATCGTCGATGGCCACCACCACGGGAGGGCAGGCCGGCGGCGCCAGGACCCGGCTGGGGCCGGCCGGGGTCAAGCTGGTATCGCGCGCTTCCTGGCCCATCCTACGGCTCTGATTCAGATGACTGGGTTGGAACGGATCGGGTGGTCCCCGAGCGGACAGTCGGGGTCTCTGGCTACACTGATCGGCCGCAACGGAAATTTCAAGGCGAACTTGATAGGCAGGAGGGGGCTTATGGCGGCGTGATCGCTTATGATCATCGGAGCGATTTCCGGACGCCGGAAACCCACCACGGAGGCGCGGCCATGCGGATCGGTGTATTGACGGGCGGGGGCGATGTGCCGGGACTCAATCCCTGCATCAAGATGCTGGTGTCCCGGGCCATCGAGGAGGGCTTCGAGGTGCTGGGCATCCGGCGCGGCTGGGCCGGCCTGCTGGAGTACGACGTGGATGACCCTGGCACCTACGCCAAGTGCGTGACGCCATTGGACAAGCTGAACACCCGCACGGTGGACCGCTCGGGCGGCACCTTCCTGCACACCAGCCGCACCCATCCGGGCAAGGTGCGGCTCCGGTCGGTGCCGGGCTTCCTGAAGGGCCAGGTGAAGGAGGGCGAGGAGGGGCCGTTCGATTTCACCCCCCATGTGCTTGAAGTGATCAACAAGCTGGGCATCGACATCCTAATCCCCATCGGCGGCGACGACACCCTCTCCTACGGCGAGCGCCTGACCCGGGAAGGGGTGCCGATCATCGCGATCCCCAAGACCATGGACAACGACATCTTCGGCACGGACTACTGCATCGGCTTCTCCACCGCGGTCACCCGCAGCGTGGAGTTCATCCACCAGCTGCGCACCTCGGCCGGATCCCACGAGCGCATCGCCATCGTCGAGCTGTTCGGGCGCAATTCCGGCGAGACCTCGCTGCTGGCTTCCTACCTGGCCGGGGTGGACCGGGCGCTCATCAGCGAAGTGCCGTTCGATCCGCTCCGCCTGGCGGAGAAGATCATGCAGGACAAGCGCGACAACCCCAGCAACTACGCCATGATCACCGTGAGCGAGGGCGCGCACATGGCCGGCGGGACCCCGGTGGAATTCGGCGAGGAGGACGCCTACGGGCACAAGAAGCTGGGCGGCATCGGCCACATCATGGGCGAGGCCCTCAAGCGGCTCACCAGCGAGGACGTGCTCAACCAGCAGGTGTCCTACCTCATGCGCTCGGGCACCCCGGACAGCCTGGACCTGATGGTGGCGGTGAACTTCGCCAACGTGGCCATCAACATCATCAAGAGCGGCGAACGCAACCGCCTGGTGGCCCTGCGCAACGGCACCTACACCAGCATCCCGATCACGGTCATCACCCAGGGGCTCAAGCGGGTGGATGTGGAAGAGCTCTACGACAAGGACAACTACCGGCCCAAGATCCGCCACGTCGAAGGCAAGCCGATGTTCCTTTATTGAGCTGGTGCTGGTGGCGCGTCAGGGCTACCCCTCATGCCGGGCCATGGCCAGGAGGCGCTCGCCGATCCGCCTCAGGTCCTCCACCATGCCGGTGATGGTGCCGGCGGCCCGGGCCTGCTCCTGGGTGAGGACCGTGGCGCTCTGGGAGAAGGTGAGGACCCTGGCCATGGATTCCTGCAGCTGAACGTGGGAGGCCTTGATCTCCTCCGCGGACCGGCCGCTCTGGTCGGAGAGCTTGCGCACCGCCTCCGCGACGATGGCGAAGCCGGCGCCCAGCTCCCGGGCGTGGGCCGCCTCGATCGCCGCGTTCAACCCGAGCATGTTGGTCTGGGTGGCGATGGCCTGGATGGTCTCGATCACCTGGCCGGAGTTCTCCACGTCCGCGGCGGACCGGCTCAGCAGGCTGGCGGTCTCGCGCATGGCGGCAGCGAGCTTTTCCTGGGAGCTGTTGAGGTCGGCCGCGGTGGCGGCGATGGCGGCGATGGCCTGGTCCATCTGGCGGGCCTGCTCCAGCAGATGGGCGCTGGCCTCCGCCTCCTGCAGCTCCTTGGCGATGATCCCGGCGATGATCTTGGCGATGGGCACGGTGTACTCGGTGTCCCCGGTGACGCCGAAGGTGCCGATCCACTCGCCCCGGTGGATGATCGGCAGGCTGACGCCCATCCGGACGACGCCACCGGAGCGGGTCTCCTCCTCCTTGGTGACGATCACGTGGGGCAGCTTCTCCCGCAGCAGCCGCTGGGCTCCCGTATGCAGATCGCCCACCCGGGAAGCGACCTTGGCGGCAACGATGATGCCATCCTGATCACAGACGATGGTGTACAAACCCGTCTCATCGAAAATGAAATCGATGATCTTATTGGCGATAACAGAATCCATATTAGACCTTCCGGGAATCATTTACTTTAGCTCAAGGCACATTTGTAAAGACCAAGAAAGTGGCGGGAAATGTGTCACTTGCCCCGAGCCGCGGGCCATGGTGCTGGACCGCCCTTTCATGCTGGCCATCACCGACCAGGAGACCGGAACCGTGCTCTTCCTAGCCCGGATGGGATATGAACTTGTCGATCAGGAAGCCCGCCAGGAGCAGCACCAGGAAACAGATGCGCTTGCCGTTCCTGATCCATTTCGGGTTGGAGGTCAAGGCGAGGTATTTCTCATCGGGAATCAGCAGGATGCCGATGGCGACAACATCCAGCGATAGGGAAAGAATGACACTGCCTTTCATGGACTGGCCTTTCGATGGATTTATCATATCCGGTCCTTGGATGAAGCCAAACAGAGGGACTTCAAGGGCTTGCCTGGCCTGGGCGGCGAAAGAAAAAAACATTCTTGATAAATATGCTAAGAAAGATTATCTTGGGTCCCAGAGGTAACCCCATGCCCAGACCCAATCGCGTCAACCATGCCTACGAGCTCATCGGCTTCACCCCCGTGGTGCGGCTGAACCGGATCGTCCCCGAAGGGGCCGCCACGATCTACGTGAAGCTGGAAAGCGCCAACCCCGGCGGCAGCGTCAAGGACCGGATCGCCCTGAGCATCATCGAAGACGCCGAAGCCCGGGGCGTGCTGAAGCCCGGCCAGGTGATCCTGGAAGCCACCAGCGGCAACACCGGCATCGGCCTGGCCTTCGTGGCCGCCGCCAAGGGCTATGCCATCACGCTGGTCATGCCCGACACCATGACCATGGAGCGCCGTTCGCTGCTCAAGGCCTACGGCGCCGAGCTGCTCCTGACCCCGGGCGCCGGGGGCATGAAGGCCGCGGTGGACAAGGCCGAGGAAATGGCCAAGACCGACCCCAAGTATTTCCTGGCCCGGCAGTTCGACAACCCGGCCAACCCGGCCATCCACCGCCGCACCACGGCCCTGGAGGTCCTGGAGCAGGTGCCCGAGCTGGACGCATTCGTGGCCGGCATCGGCACCGGGGGCACCATCACCGGGGTGGGCGAGATCCTGGCGGCCAGGAAACCCGGCACCCTGGTGGTGGCGGTGGAGCCCGAGACCTCGCCGCTGCTCACCAAGGGCACCGCCGGCCCGAACAAGATCCAGGGCATCGGCGCCAATTTCATCCCGTCCATCCTCAACCGGGAATCCTACAACCGGGTCGAGGACGTCTCCTACGAGGACGCCGTGACGGTGGCGCGCCTGCTGACCCGGCAGGAGGGCCTGTTCTCCGGCATCTCCACCGGCGCCATCGTCCACGCGGCGATCAAGGTGGCGGTCGAACTGGGCAAGGGCAAGACGGTGGTGGCGGTGCTGTGCGATACCGGCGAACGCTACCTGAGCCATCCGCTCTACGCCGAGATTGACGGGCCGGGGCTTTAGACTCGTCTGGACGGGAGGCCCTATAGCGTCTTCGTATCCAGGACGAACCGGTAGCGCACGTCACCTTTCAACATGCGCCCATAGGCCTCGTTGATCTTCTCGAACGGAATCAACTCGATGTCGGAAACGACGTTGTGCTCGGCGCAGAAATCGAGCATCTCTTGGGTCTCCTTGATCCCGCCGATGAGCGAGCCGCTGAGGGTTTTGCGGCCGAAGATGAGCGAGGTGGCGGCGATCGGCGTGGGCGCCGGGGGGACCCCCAGCAGCACCATGGCGCCCTCCAGCCGGACCATGCCGAGGTACTGGTTGTAGTCGTGGGGCGCGGAGATGGTGTCGATGATGAGGTCGAATTGGCCGGCCAGGCGCTTGAAGGTGGCCGGGTCCGAGGTCAGGCCGAAGCCGGCGGCGCCCAGGCGCCGGGCGTCGGCCTCCTTGGCCGCGGAGGTGCTCAGCATGGTGACTTCGGCGCCCATGGCGGAGGCCAGCTTGACCGCCATGTGGCCCAGGCCGCCCAGGCCGACCACGCCCACCTTGTCGCCCGGCTTGGTGTTCCAGTGGCGCAGGGGGGAGTAGGTGGTGATTCCGGCGCACAGCAGCGGCGCCGCGGCGGCCAGGTCGAGCCTGGGCGAGATGTGCAGGGCGAAGGCCTCGGCCACCACGATGCGCGAGGCATAGCCGCCGTAGGTCCGGGTGCTCCGGTCCATCTCGGTGCTGTTGTAGGTGAAGGCGGCGCCCTTTTCGCAGAACTGCTCGAGGTCCCGGCGGCAGCTGGCGCAGACCCGGCAGGAGTCGACCATGCAGCCGATCCCGGCCAGATCGCCGGGCTTGAAGCCCTTGACCTCGGCGCCCACCTCGGCGACCCGCCCGACGATCTCGTGGCCGGGCACCATCGGGAATACCGCGCCGCCCCATTCGTCCCGCACCTGGTGGATGTCCGTGTGGCAGACGCCGCAGAAGGCGATGTCGATCAATACATCGTGCGGACCCACCGCGCGGCGGTCCAGCTCAAAGGGGCCCAGGGGCTGGGCGGCGGCTGGGGCGGCATAGGCTTTTGCATGGATCATGGCTGCTCCGGCAGGGATTTTTCCCGGTCCCGGACAGATTACACCAACCGCGCGCCCCGGTCGGCCAGAACCAGCCTGGCCCGCGCCAGGGCCGGTTCCGAGGGTGGCGCCAGGGCTGCAAGGCCATAGGTCAGGCCCAGCCCGGCGAATTTGCCCGCCCCAAGGGCATGGTACGGCATCAGTTCGATGGGAGCGCCCAGGCCGGCGGCGAAATCCGCGGTGGCTGCCAGGTTCCCGGGGTCGTCGTTGTGGCCGGGAATCAGGGGCAGGCGCAGGATCATGGGCGTGCCCAGGCCGGCCAGCCGGGTCGCGTTGGCCAGGATCAGCCCGTTGGGTTGACCGGTGAGCCGAACATGGGCGGCGCTGTCCATGTGCTTCAGGTCGAAGTAGACCAGGTCCATCAGGGCCAGGGCGGCTTCATTCCGGGCCCAGGGGAAATGGCCGCAGGTCTCCAGGACCAGGTGGATGCCCGAGTCATGCAGGCGTACCGCCAGGTATTCCAGCAGGTCTGGCTGGCCGGTGGCTTCGCCGCCGGAAAAGGTGACGCCGCCGCCGGAACGCCGGTAGAACACCCGGTCCCGCTCCACCGCCGCCAGGATGGCGTCCGCCGGCCTCGGCGCCACCCGCCCGGCCCAGGCCTCGGGGTTGCAGCACCAGGCGCAGCGCAGCGGGCAGCCCTCGAAGAAGATCGTGCTGCGGATGCCCGGCCCGTCGTCGGTGGACCAGCGCTGGATCTCGAAAACCCGGCCTTCGATCATAGGCGGGCATACGAGGTGCGGGCGATGATGGCGTCCTGCACCTCCCTGGACAGGGTCACGAAGCGCGCGCTGTAGCCGGCCACCCGGACCAGGAGGTCCTGGTGCTCCGCCGGGCGCTGCTGGGCGGCCCGGAGCGTTTCGGGGGAGATGACGTTGAACTGGACGTGGAAGGCCCCCAATTCGAAATAGGCGCGGATCAGGCTGGCCAGGTTGCCCAGGTCGCGCTCGGTCCTCAGGGCGTCCGGGGAGAGCTTGAGGTTGAGCAGGGTGCCGCCGGAATGGGCTTCGTGATCGATCCGGGCGGCGGACCTCATGAGCGCGGTGGGGCTGGTGAGATCCGTGCCGGCGTGGGCGGCGCAGCCCTCGGTGAGCGGGCTGCCCGCCCGGCGTCCGTCCGGGGTGGCGCCCACCACGCTGCCGGCGGGAATGTAGTTGGAGATGCCCATGAAGGCGCTGTTGAAGGGGTTGCCGAACCAGTCGCGCCGGCTCCGGACCGCCTCGTGGTAGGCGGCGCTGATCTCCACCGCCAGGGCATCGACCGACGCCAGGTCGTTGCCGTACTTGGGGCAGCCGGCGGCCTCCAGCTGGAGCGCTTCGAAGCCGTCCCAATCGCGCTCGAGGGCCCGGCACAGGGTCTCCATGGTGGCCGAGCGCCGCTCGAACACCAGCACCCGCACCGCCTCCAGGGCGTTGGCGGCGTCGGCCAGGCCGATGCCCGTGAGCACGGCGCCCACGTTGATGCCCGCTCCGCCCCGGGACAGATCCCTGCCGCTTTCCATGCAGCCCTCCACCATCAAGGACAGGAAGGGCCGCGGGGCCATTTCGGAATGCACCTGCTGGGCGATCAGGGTGGCGATGCTTGCCTGTTTGACCAGGTAGGCGAGCTGGGTGAAGAAGGCGTCCTTGACCTGGGCGAAGCTGAAGCCGGCGGGATCGCCGGTGGCCAGACCCAGCCGGGCCCCGCCCAGGCGCGTGCGGCCGTCGTTCAGGGCGAACTCCAGGGCCGAGCCCAGGTTGATGTTGGCCGCCGCGGTCCATTCGCCCAGCTTGCGCGAATGGGGCACCACGCAGCCGCCGTTGCTCCAGTCCCGGGCGGCGGCCAGCGGAACCCCCGCCGCCATGAGCATGGCCGTGCCGGTCCGGTCGTTGTGGATGGCGGGGAAGCCCATGCCCTCCCGGGCCAGCCGGCAGACCTCGAGCAGGAACGCCTCCGGACAGTCGGCGTGGATCCGCACGCTCAGGTTGGGCTGGTGGGTGCGGGCGTGCCGGGCCGCCTGCAGGCACATGTGGGACACCGGGTTGGTGGCGTCGGAACCGTCCGGGCGCTTGCCGCCGACGGTGAGGTTCTGGAAGGCGCTGTAGCCGGCGAAGAACCGTGCGGTGTTGCTGGAGACCGCCCAGACCCATTCCGAAAGCTTGATCCAGAGGCAATCCAGGAGCTCCTGGGCGGCTTCGGCGGTGATCGCGCCGCGCTCCAGGTCGGCCTGGTAATAGGGGGCGAGGCTCTGGTCCAGCCGGCCCAGGTTGAGGGCCACGGCGTTTTCCGAGAGCACGCGGCCGACCTGGACGAACCAGACCATCTGCACCGCTTCCCGGAAACTGCGCGGGGGCAGGGCCGGCACCCGCCGGCAGGTTTCGCCGATGGCCTCCAGTTCGGCCCGGCGTCCGGGCTCCGACTGCCGGGCCAGGCGCAGGGCTGCCTCCGCGTAGCGCTCCCCCAGCCGGATGATGGCGTCGCAGCTGAGGCTCGCGGCCTTGTAGTATTCGATGCGCTCCAGGCTGGCCGGGTCCGTGGGCTCCAGGCCCGCCAGCCGCTCCCGGGCCTCGGCGCGCAGCCCGGCGAAGCCCTTGGCGAAGATGATGTCCTGGAAATCGGGGGTATGTTCGCCCACGTAGGCGCGCCATTTGGAGTCGTTGTCCACCACCCCGGTGTCCACGGTGACCCGGGCGGTCTCCTCGGGCAGCCGGGCCAGGTAGGCCTCCTCCAGGGACCGGCCGCGCCAGAAGGGGAAGATGTCCTCCCGCAGCCGGCGTTTCTGCTGATCGGTGACCTCATAGGGGTCCTGGGCGCGGCCTTCGAAATCGTCCAGTTCCGCCTCGATCCAGCGCCAGGACAGTTCAGGGTCCACCGAGCCGGCCCGGCGCGCGGCGCCCGGCACCCCGACGATGAGCTCGTCCGGGAAGATGGTCACCGGGATGCCGGCGCAGACGGCCAGGAAGCCCTGGGCGCTGCGCACCGGGGCGCTGGCGCCGCCATGTTCCCGCTGCGCCGAGGTGTACAGGGCCGCGCGCTCGATGCAGAGGCTCGGCCGGGCCTGGTTGAAGGCGCGCTTGAGCCGGCCGATCCGCTCACTGGCGACGGCAAGGGCGGGATCGGGGCATACGGCCACCTGGGGCATGGCGAAACTCCTTGGCTGGGCAGGTCTCCAAGGTAGGACGATCCTGGTGGTCCGGACCAAACACTTGGGGCCTTTTTCCCCGAACAGTCAGCTGAAAAATTTTGTGTTCAACATCATGGCAATCTTGAAAGAATGTCTTAAATTTGATAAACGATTTGTTCGCATATTGTTGATTCACTCAACTCAGAAAACCTTAAAGGCAAAAACGAATAAGTTTAGACGGGCGCTTCCAGGAGAACACATTAATATTACTACAACGGTCGGGTTCTCCGATTCTGGAGAAGGGAAGGAAGGCCAGCAGTACAAGCAACCACCCATTGGAGGGGTTCAATGTCAGTTTTCGATCGATGCCTCAACCGATATTCGAATGCACGGGATGAGGAGATGACCATCCAGGAGTATCTGGAATTTTGTAAGAAAGATTCATCGGCATACGCCAGCGTGGCTGAGCGGATGTTGATGGCGATCGGCGAGCCGGAGGTGATCGACACCCACCTGACCGATCGCAATTCCCGCATTTTCGCCAACAAGATGATCCGGATCTATCCGGCGTTCCGGGGCTTCTACGGCATGGAGGAGGTGATCGAGGCGATCGTCGCCTACTTCCGGCACGCCGCCCAGGGCCTGGAGGAAAAGAAGCAGATCCTTTACCTGCTCGGACCGGTGGGGGGCGGCAAGTCCTCCCTGGCCGAGGGGCTCAAGGCCCTCATGGAAAAAGTGCCCTTCTACTCTATTAAAGGTTCACCGGTGAACGAGTCCCCCCTGGGGCTGTTCAATCCGGTGGAGGATGCCCGGATCCTTGAGGATGATTACGGCATCCCGCGCCGCTACCTGGGATCGATCATGAGCCCATGGGCGGTCAAGCGCCTGCACGAGTTCGGCGGGGACATCACCAAGTTCCGGGTGATCAAGCAGCACCCTTCGATCCTGTCCCAGGTGGCCCTGGCCAAGACCGAACCGGGCGACGAGAACAACCAGGACATCTCCTCGCTGGTGGGCAAGATCGATATCCGCAAGCTGGAGACGTACTCCCAGAACGATCCCGACGCCTACTCGTACTCCGGCGGGCTGTGCCTGGGCAACCGGGGCATGCTCGAGTTCGTGGAGATGTTCAAGGCCCCGATCAAGGTCCTGCACCCGCTGCTGACCGCCACCCAGGAAGGCAACTACAAGGGGACCGAGGGTTTCGGCGCAATCCCGTTCGACGGGCTGATCCTCGCCCATTCCAACGAGGCGGAATGGCTGACCTTCAAGAACAACCGCAACAACGAGGCCTTCCTCGACCGCATCTACATCGTCAAGGTGCCGTACTCCCTGCGGGTTTCCGACGAAGTCAACATCTACCAGAAGCTGCTGGACAACTCCTCCCTCACCCAGGCGCCCTGCGCCCCGGACACCCTGCGCATGCTGGCCCAGTTCTCGGTCCTCTCCAGGCTGAAGGAGCCGGAGAACTCCAGCATCTACTCCAAGATGCGCATCTACGACGGCGAGAACCTGAAGGACATCGATCCCAAGGCCAAGAGCTACCAGGAGTACCGTGACTACGCCGGGGTCGACGAGGGCATGACCGGGCTGTCCACCCGGTTCGCCTTCAAGATCCTGTCCAAGGTGTTCAACTACGATCACCGGGAGGTGGCCGCCAACCCGGTGCACCTCATGTATATCCTGGAGCAGCAGATCGAGCAGGAGCAGTTCCCGCCGGCGACCGAGGAGCAGTACCGGCGCTACCTGAAGGAGTACCTCTCGCCCCGCTATGCCGAGTTCATCGGCAAGGAGATCCAGACCGCCTACCTGGAGAGCTACTCCGAGTACGGCCAGAACATCTTCGACCGCTACGTCACCTACGCCGATTTCTGGATCCAGGACCAGGAGTTCCGCGACCCGAACACCGGCGAGATGCTCGACCGCGCCGCCCTCAACGAGGAACTGGAAAAGATCGAGAAGCCCGCGGGCATTTCCAATCCGAAGGATTTCCGCAACGAAGTGGTCAACTTCGTGCTGCGCGCCCGGGCCAAGCATGACGGCAAGAACCCCCTGTGGACCTCCTACGAGAAGCTGCGCGCGGTGATCGAAAAGAAGATGTTCTCCAACACCGAGGAACTGCTTCCCGTGATCTCGTTCAACACCAAGGCCAGCACTGACGACCAGAAGAAGCACCAGGATTTCCTTGACCGGATGGTCAACAAGGGTTACACGGAAAAACAGGTGCGGCTGCTGTGCGACTGGTATCTCCGGGTGCGCAAGTCGTCCTGAAGATTCGCTGGGGGGAGCCAATGATTCGTATCGTTGATCGGAGATCCGACAGCAAGAACAAGAGTTCTGTCAACCGCAGCCGTTTCATCCGACGCTTCAAGAGCCAGATCAAGAAGGCCGTGTCCGACACCATCGACAAGAGCGGCATCCGGGATCTGGCCGAGGGCAAACGGATCGGCATTCCGGGACGGGATATCGCCGAGCCCCAGTTCAGCACCGGCCAGGGGGGGGTGCGCGAGCAGGTGTTGCCGGGCAACGACCGGTTCACCAGCGGCGAGACCTTCGACCGGCCCCAGTCCCAGGGCGGGGGCCGGGGTTCCAAGGCCAGTCCCGACGGCGAGGGCATGGACGACTTCGTCTTCACCCTGACCCGGGACGAGTTCATGGAGATCTTCTTCGAGGAGCTGGCGCTGCCCAACCTGGTCAAGCGCCACCTGGCCAGCATCACCGAGTTCAAGCGGGTGCGGGCCGGCTACTCCCAGACCGGGGTGCCCACCAACATCAACCTGATCCGCACCATGCGCGGCGCGGCCGGGCGGCGCATCGCCGTGGGCGGGCCGTTCCAGGCCCGGCTGCGCGAACTGCAGGCCGAACTGGACCGGATGCTGCTGACCGGCGGCGAAGCCGACCCGGAGGTCAAGCGGGTGCGCCTGGAGATCCAGAAGCTGCGGGCCCGGATGGAGGCGGTGCCGTTCATCGATTCCTTCGACCTGCGCTACAACAACCACGTGCGCATCGCCCAGCCGACCACCCAGGCGGTGATGTTCTGCCTGATGGACATCTCGGGCTCCATGGACGAGGAGAAGAAGAACATCGCCAAGCGCTTCTTCACCCTGCTCTACCTGTTCCTGAACCGCACCTACGAGCACATCGACGTCGTGTTCATCCGGCATCACACGGTGGCGGAGGAGGTGGACGAGGAGAACTTCTTCCACTCCCGGGAAACCGGCGGCACGGTGGTCTCCAGCGCCCTGAAGCTGATGCGCAAGGTGATCGAGACCCGCTACGCCAGCGGCCTGTGGAACATCTACGGGGCCCAGGCCTCGGACGGCGACAACTGGCTGGAGGACTCGGTGCTCTGCTACGACCTGCTCAACGAGCAGATCCTCGGCCTGACCCAGTTCTACGCCTACATCGAGATCGCCGAGGACAACCCGCAGAACCTGTGGGAGGAGTACGAAAAGGTGCAGGCCAACCATCAAGGGGTGTTCGCCATGAAGCGGATCAAGGCGGTCACCGACATCTATCCGGTGTTCCACGACCTCTTCAAGAAGCGAGGCTAGCATGGTGCGCAAGAAGATCCAGCCCCTGCCCGGCGGTTCGGAGTGGAGTTTCGAATCGATCGAAGCCTACGACGAGGCCATCGGCCGGATCGCCCAGAACTACGGGCTCGACTGCTATCCGCACCTGATCGAGATCATCAGCACCGAGCAGATGATGGACGCCTACGCCTCCATCGGCATGCCGGTCTACTACCACCACTGGTCGTTCGGCAAGTCGTTCCTGGCCACGGAGAGCCGCTACAAGCGCGGCCAGATGGGCCTGGCCTACGAGATCGTGATCAACTCCGATCCGTGCATCGCCTACCTGATGGAGGAGAACACCCTGCCCATGCAGGCGCTGGTGGTCGCCCACGCCGCCTACGGCCACAACTCGTTCTTCAAGGGCAACCACCTGTTCAAGCAGTGGACCTCGGCCAACGCCATCATCGACTACCTGGTGTTCGCCCGGAACTACATCGCCGAATGCGAGGAGCGCCACGGCCAGGACGCGGTGGAGCGGCTGCTGGATTCCTGCCATGCCCTGATGAACCTTGGCGTGGACCGCTACCGGCGGGCGCCGAGGCTGTCGCTGGTGCGGGAGCAGGCGCGCCAGCGCGAGCGCGAGGAGTACCTGCAGACCCAGGTGAACCAGCTCTGGCGCACCCTGCCGCCGCAGACGGGGCGGGACGAGCGGGTGGACGAGAAGCGCTTCCCGGCGGAGCCCGAGGAGAACATCCTGTATTTCATCGAGAAGAACGCCCCGCTGCTGGAGCCCTGGCAGCGCGAGGTGATCCGCATCGTCCGCAAGATCGCCCAGTACTTCCATCCCCAGCGCCAGACCCAGGTGATGAACGAGGGGTGGGCCACCTTCTGGCACTACACGCTGCTCAACACGCTCTACGACGAGGGCCGGGTCAGCGACGGCTTCATCCTGGAATTCCTGCAGTCCCACACCAACGTCGTCTACCAGCCGCCCTACAACAGCAAGTGGTACTCCAGCATCAACCCCTACGCCCTGGGCTTCAACATGTGGCGCGACCTGCGGCGGGTCTGCGAGAACCCCACGGACGAGGACCGCAAGTGGTTCCCCGAGGTGGCCGGATCGGATTGGCGGGAGACCTTCAACTTCGCCATGAACAATTTCAAGGACGAGAGTTTCATCGCCCAGTATCTGTCGCCCCGGCTCATGCGCGAGTTCCGGTTCTTTTCGGTGGTGGACGACGACAGCAACCCGAAACTGCGGGTGGGGCCGATCCACGACGACCAGGGCTACCAGGCGCTGCGCCAGTCCCTGTCCGACCAGTACAACCTGGGCAGCCGCGAGCCCAACATCCAGGTGTGGAACATGGACCGGCGCGGCGACCGGGCGCTCACCCTGCGCTATTTCAGCTACCAGCGCCGGCCGCTGCACCACGATTTCACCGACGTGCTGGGCCACGTCGCCCACCTCTGGGGGTTCCCGGTGCGACTGGAGGAGCAGACCACGGCAGGTCAGGTGAACCGGTTGGGGGAGACGGGCTAGCGACTCCTCTGATCGCCTTTGCTCCCATACCGTCCCCCCTTCAAGGAGGAAGTGCGCTCAATCCAGGTGGGAGCCTCATGGCTTTTCTTTTCCTCGGCGAGCCTCGGTTCCTCGGCGCCTCGGCGATAGGCAGTTCCTTAATGGGTTCCGGAAATCACCTCCTTGCACGAGCATCGAGGTGCATTCAACGAAATGCTTATCGCCGAGGCGCCGAGGAACCGAGGCTCGCCGAGAAAAGCAAAAGATGGATCCCTCTCTACTTCAGGGAATCGGCACAACGAGCGGCATTCAGCGCTTTCCGCGCTCGGGCGACCCTCGGGGTGATGATTATCCTCATCGGGATATAACCAAGGCGATCATCCAGGCGGCAGGCCTGGAATGGTCTCCTACCGGGTAAACAGCACCTCGCTCAGCGGCCGGCGCTGCTCCCAGCCCACGGCTTCCAGCTCCGGATGGTCCTGCTCCTTTTCCGGCCAGCCCATGCACAGGTAGGCCACCCATTGCCAATGGGGCGGAATCTCGAGCGGGCCGCGCAGTTCCTCGGGGTCCAGGATGCTGATCCAGCCCACTGCCATGCCCCGGGCCCTGGACGCCAGCCAGAGGTTCTGGATGGCGCAGAGCACCGAGTCGCGCAGGGTGCCGGGCAGGGTGGCGCGGCCCAGGCCGTGGCCCTGGGCGGTGTCGGTCTGGCAGCAGACCAGCAAGTGCTCCGGGGCTTCGCGCAGGCCGGCCAGCTTCAGGTTCCGGTAGAGCCGGGCCCGCTCGTCGTCATAGGCCTTGCTGGCCGCGTCGTTGGCCTTTTCGAAGGAGGCGACCACCGCGGCCCGGGCCGCCGGGCTCTGCACCCGCACGAACCGCCACGGCTGGCTCAGGCCGACGCTGGGCGCGGTGTGGGCCGCCTCCAGCAGGGCCATCAGGTCCGCCTCGGGCAGGGGGTCGCGCCGGAACCGGCGCACGTCGCGGCGCAGCTGGAACAGCCGGAGCAGTTCCTCCCGGAAGGGCTCCGAGAAAGGCGCCATCCGGTCCACTCCGTCCTGTTCCGGTCCGCAATTCATGGGCGTGGCCTCCAATGTCTCAAGGGTTGCATGCCTGTTGAACTATAAGGCCAAAAGCGCGGGGCATCACGTACTATGGTGATTCCTGAAAGGACGGTTGATGGCATTTCTGTTGGCGGTTTCGGTTTTATGGGCGCTTTCCTTCGGCTTGATCGCCCAGGTGAGCGGGCTGGGCGCCACTTTCGTGGCCGCGGCCCGGACGGTGCTGGCGGCCCTGGTGTTCCTGCCCTTCATCCGGGTGCGGGGTCTGCGCGGGCGGGAGATCCTGGCCCTGGCGGGGGTGGGCGCCCTGCAGTTCGGCGTCATGTACGTGCTCTACATCGAATCCTACCGGTGGCTGCACCCCGCCGAGGTGGCGCTGTGCACCATCTTCACCCCGCTGTTCGTGACCCTGTTCAACGGGCTGCTGGTGCGGCGCCTGACCTGGGTCTTCCTGGCCACCGCGGCCCTGGCCGTGGTGGGCACCGGGATCTGCCTGTGGACCTCCCTGGACCGGCCGGGGGTCCTGTGGGGCATCCTGCTCATGCAGCTGTCCAACGCCTGCTTCGCCCTGGGCCAGATCCTCTACCGGCGCCTGGCGCCCGGAACCGGCAAGGCCGATCACGAGCTCATGGGGATCCTCTACCTGGGCGCCGTCGTGATCGCCCTGGCCATGGCGCTGCCCTCGGTGCACTGGGACAAGGTGGCCCGCATGACGCCCAGCCAGCTGGGCACGCTGCTCTACCTGGGCGCCATCGCCTCGGGGGTGGGCTTCTTCCTGTTCAACGCCGGGGCGCGCCGGACCGACGTGGGCACCCTGGCGATCTTCAACAACGCCAAGATTCCCCTGGCGATCCTGGCCTCGGCCCTGGTGTTCCATGATCACGTCGACTGGGTCCGGCTGACCGCGGGCGGATTGGTGATCGCCGCGGCGCTGGGGCTGAACGGCTGGCTGGTCCGGCTCAAGGCTGCCGAGGTCTGAACCGGGGAGTGGGCTATCCTGTACCGGAATCGAGGTGGCGGGTATGGGTGCACTTGGCGTGGGACGATGGCTTGGCGTGGCTGCGGTGGTGCTGGCCATGGGCTGCTGGCGGGGCCCCGGCCCGGCCGTGGAGGCGCCGCCGGTCACGGCCCAGGTGCTGCCCGCGAAGGCGATCCTGACGGCCGGGCATACCCTCGCCTTCACCGCCCGGGTCGATGGCGATCCGGCCCAGGCGGTGGTCTGGAGCGTGCTGGAGCCGGGCGGCGGCAGGGTGGACGCGGCCGGCCAGTACCGGGCGCCCGCCGCGCCCGGGGTCTATACCGTGCGGGCGACGTTCAAGGCCGGACCGGGACTGACCGCGGCGGCCAAGGTGACGGTCGTGGCTCCCCCGGCGGGGGAGATCGTCGCGCCCAGACGGGTGATGCCTGAAACCCCGGACCTGGCGGCCCGGATCGCGCCGGTGGCCGGGTCGCAGTACCACTGGACCGTCACCGGCGGCACGATCACCGGGGGCGCCGACGCCGCTGCCGTCTCCTTCCGCTCCGGGAGCGGACCCAAGCTGGTGCTCGCCTGCAAGGTGACCAACGCGGCGGGGGATGGGCTGAACTCCTCGCTGGAGGTGCCGGTGGCGGCCAAGGTCGCCCTCACCATCAAGCCCGCCTCGGTGACCATCACCGCGGAACGCGGCATGAAGTTCGGCTTCGACCTGGCCGGGGGCACCAGCCTGGGCGTGGTCTGGAAGCTGGGCGAACCCGGCGCCGGCAAGCTGGATCCCACGGGGAAGTATGTGGCCCCGTCGGTGCCGGGCCGCTACACGGTGCGGGTGGACTCGGTGGACGACCCCGCGGTCAGCGCCACCGCGACGGTGGAGGTGGTGGCGAAACCGCCGGAAAGCCTGTACGCGCCGGATTCCTTCCTGCCCGGGGCGGAAGGGCTGCGCGCCCGGGTGCCGGAACTGGCCGGGATGACCTACGCGTGGCAGCTCGAAGGCGGCACCATCACCGCCGGCGCGGCCTCGGCCGCCATGCAGTTCGAGGCGGGGAAGGGGCCTTCCCTCACCCTGCGCTGCCGGATCACCAACGGGGCGGGCGATTCCTTCACGGCGAGCAAGGTGCTCAAGGCCCGGTAGTCAGGCGTGCGCCCCGGTGCCCCGCACTTCGGGCGCGGTGCGCCGGTGCTCGGCGTACCACTCTGACAGCGCCTGGATCTGCGCCATCACGTCGCCGGGCCGGGTGCCGTCCTGGAACGGCAGGATGGCGCCGTCGTGCTTGAGCAGCCGGCCGCGGGCCACCACGCAGTCCACTTCGGAGCCGTCGGCGGCCCACAGCAGGTTCTCGGTGAGGTTGTCCAGGCGGGTGGGCACCAGGTTGGGCCGGGCCAGGTCCAGCAGGAGCCAATCCGCCTGGCGCCCCGGGGCCAGCTCGCCCTGGTTCAGGCGCAGGATGCGGCTGGGCCCCACCGTGATCATCTCCAGCAGCTGCTGGGAGGGCAGCAGGGTGGCGTCCTGGTGCAGGGCCTTCTGGTACTGGGAGGCCAGCCGGGCGGCGGCGAGGATGTTCTGGTTGTCGGCCGACCCGGAGCCGTCGGTGGAAATGGCCACCGGCACGCCGGCCCTGAGCATCTCCATGAGCGGCGGCATGCCGGAGCCCAGGATGGTGTTGGCCAGCGGGTTGTGCACCACCGCGGCGCCGCTGACTGCGATCAGCTCCACGTCCCGGGGTCCGCAGTTGACCTGGTGGGCCAGCACGGTGCCGGCGTCCAGGATGCCGATCTCCTGGAAATACTGCACCGGGGTCAGGCCGGGTTCGATGGATTCGGTGAACCACTTGGTGGTGCGCGGCTCCTCGGAGCTGTGGATGTGGAACAGGGTGCCGTGGGCCCGGGCCCAGGCCTTCTGCGGCACCAGGGAGGCCCGGCTGTTGGAGAAGCACTGGTCCGGCCCGGGCACGAAGCTGGTGCGCAGGCATCCGGCCTGGATGGCCAGGGCCCTTTCCAGGCGCGCCACGGCGGCGCCGGGGGCATCGAGCAGTTCCGGGGCGTAGAACCGGTCCTGGCCGCCGACGGCGACGATCATGGTGGTCCCGGCCGCTTCGTTGGCGGCGGCGATGTCCTCCAGGTGGAACTTGTTCCAGTTGCAGTGGTGCACCATGGAGGCGGTGATGCCGTAGTGGATGTCGGCCACCCGGGCCATGCGGTAGGTGGCCAGCTGCGGGGTGCAGCCCAGCCGGGCGGTCAGTTCCTCGCGCCGGGCGTTGAGGAAGCCGGTGAAGGGGTTGACGGCGTGGTCCAGCCAGTCGGTGAGCGGCTCGTCCTTGGCGATGCCGATCAGGGGCTGCTCGTGGTCATGGCCGTGGGCCTTGACGAAGGCGGGGATCAGCAGCATGTCCTGCATGGCGATCGGGTCCGCGGAAGGGATCTCCCGCCGGGTATGCAGGATCTCCATCCGGTCGCCCCAGGTCGTCAGCAGCCGCCGGCCGGTTTCCGGGCTGTACGGGCCGGCTTCCAGGATGTGTTCGCCCTGGGCCAGCACGTAGCCGTCGTGGATGCGCTGGGCGCGGTCCGGCGCTGCCAGGGGCAGCACGAACCGGGCCCGGCAGACCAATAACTGTGGTTCGTTCTTGGGCATAAAACCTCCGGCAGGATTCGGGAAGCGTCAGCATGGTTGAGTCTTGTTCGCAACTATGGGAAATGCTAATTTTTCAATAGCAGGAAAACTGTTAGCTTTTTCATGATTTTTACCAGGGCATTCCAGCCAAGAGCGTTAGACTGTGGGACGAAAATGGCCTGGCGGCATCATCGGCCGCCGCCTTGTGTGATTAGACTGCCCTTTAATTAAGGCACAGGTAAGAAAAATTTTGACCTTTCGGGGAAAATTTTTTACACTTGTCCTGATCCACAGCCAATCCGTTTTTTGGAAATCGCTCCAGAACGTCCGCTGCCCAGGCCCGCGCATCCCCATGTCCGGTCTGCCGATCCCATGGGCTGCGGGCCAAATGTATGAAGCGATCGTTTTTTGGGATGGGAAGACCGCTTTCCGGCCCGGGAAGCGATCGGTTGTCCGAGTACCTCGTTGAACTGGCGGAACCCCAATGACCAACGAAACAAACGTAACGCCAAGGCTCACCATCAGGGGAATGCGCAAGGTCTACCCTTCGGTGATCGCCAATGACGGTGTGGACCTGACCGTGATGCCGGGTGAGATCCACGCCGTGGTGGGCGAAAACGGCGCCGGCAAATCCACCCTCATGAAAGCCATCTACGGCGTCATCCGTCCGGACGCGGGAGAGATCTGCTGGGAAGGCAAGCACGTGACCATCCCCAGCCCCAACGCCGCGCGCGAGCTCGGCGTCGGCATGGTGTTCCAGCACTTCTCCCTGTTCGAGACGCTCACCGTGGCGCAGAACGTCGCCCTGGCGCTGCCCGGCAAGTTCGACCTGGCCGGCCTCTCGAAGCGCATCATCGAAGTCTCGGAACGCTACGGGCTGCCCATCGATCCGCGCCGGCTGGTGTACGCCCTGTCCGTGGGCGAGCGGCAGCGGGTGGAGATCATCCGCTGCCTGCTGCAGAGCCCGCGCCTCCTGATCCTGGACGAGCCCACCTCGGTGCTCACGCCGCAGGCGGTGCGCAAGCTGTTCGAGACGCTCCGGCAGCTGGCCGCCGAAGGCGTCAGCATCCTCTACATCAGCCACAAGCTGGACGAGATCCAGGAGCTGTGCCACACCGCCACCATCCTGCGGGCCGGCAAGGTCACCGGCACCTGCACGCCGAGCCAGGAGACGCCGGCGACCATGGCGCGGATGATGATCGGCGAGGACCTGCCGGTCATCCACCACGGCGAGCCGGCCGAAGGCGGCGAGGTGCGGCTGCGCATCGAAGGCCTGTCCCAGACCACCGACGACCCGTTCGGGGTCAACCTCAAGAACATCCACCTGGAGGTGCGCTCGGGCGAGATCGTCGGCATCGCCGGGGTCTCCGGGAACGGCCAGCAGGAGCTGCTCAAGGCCATCTCCGGCGAGGAGCCGCTGCACGACAAGCAGTCGGTGATGATGTGCGGCGTTCCGGTCGGGCGGATGAATCCGGCCCGGCGCCGGAGCCTGGGCATGTGCTTCGTGCCGGAGGAACGCCTGGGCCGCGGCGCGGTGCCGCGCCTGTCCCTCACCGAGAACATCCTGCTGACCGCCTACCGCAAGGGCATGCTGATCAGCGGCATGATCCGGTTCGGCGCGGCCAGGCGCTTCGCCGAGGAGTGCATCGCCCGGTTCGACGTGAAGTGCGGCGGCGCGGGCTCAGAGGCCAAGTCGCTGTCCGGCGGCAATCTGCAGAAATTCATCGTCGGCCGGGAGATCATGCAGGATCCCAAGCTGCTGGTGCTGGCCCAGCCCACCTGGGGCGTGGACGTGGGCGCCGCGTCGTTCATCCGCCGGTCCCTGCTGGACCTGCGCAACTCCGGCACGGCCATCCTGGTCATTTCCGAGGAGCTCGACGAGCTGTTCGAGATCTGCGACCGCCTGGTGGTGATCGCCAAGGGCACCCTGTCGCCGACGAAGGTGACTTCCGACACCGGGGTGGAAGAGATCGGGATCTGGATGAGCGGCATGTGGCCTGAATCCGCCGTTTCAGGAGACAAGACCCATGTGGCTTAAATTCGAGCAGCGGCCGGAACCCTCCTCCCTCATGCGCTACCTGTCCCCGCTGATCGCGGTGGGGCTGATGCTGCTCAGCGGGATGCTGTTGTTCTATGTACTGGGCAAGAGCCCGGTCGCCGGCTTCAAGATCTTCTTCCTCAATCCGATCAAGGACGGCTACGGCATCTCCGAGCTGCTGCTCAAGGCCACGCCGCTGATGCTCTGCGCGCTGGGGCTGTCGGTGGGCTTCCGCGCCAACGTCTGGAACATCGGGGCCGAGGGGCAGCTGCTGATCGGGGCCCTGGCCGCCGGCGGCGTCGCCCTGGCCTTCCCGGAAACCCACAGCCCCCTGCTGCTGCCGGGCATGATCGCGGCCGGCGCGGTCGGCGGCATGCTGTGGGCCGCCATTCCGGCCTGGCTGCGCACCCGCTTCAACGCCAACGAGATCCTCACCAGCCTGATGCTGGTCTACGTCGCCCAGCTGATGGTGTCCTGGCTGGCGCACGGGCCCTGGAAGGACCCGGAAGGCTTCAATTTCCCCCAGACCAAGATGTTCCAGGCCAATGCGATGCTGCCTGTCCTGGTCACCGGCAACCGGGTCAACGCGGCCCTGTTCCTGGCCATCGGCGCGCTGATCCTGGGCTGGGTGTTCATGAACCGGAGCTTCATGGGCTACCAGATGAAGGTGGCGGGCCAGGCCGAGAACGCCGGCCGCTACGCGGGCTTCTCGGCCAAGCGCGCCATCTGGATGGGCATGCTGGTGGGCGGCGGCATGGCCGGCATCGCCGGGATGTCCGAAGTGGCCGGGCCCATCGGCCAGATCACCGAGCACATCTCCCCCGGCTACGGCTTCGCCGCCATGATCGTGGCCTTCGTGGGCCGGCTGTCCCCCATCGGCATCTTCTTTGCCAGCCTGCTGCTGGCCCTGCTCTACGTGGGCGGCGAGCAGGTGCAGCAGTACCTGGGGCTGCCGTCCGCCATTTCCAACGTGTTCCAGGGCATGCTCCTGTTCTTCCTGCTGGCGTCCGACGTGTTCATCAATTTCAGGCTGCGCCGCATGGCGCGCCGGCAGTAGGGGCGGACCATGGGACTCGATCTTCTGACATACATCCTGTTCGCCACCGTGATGGCCGGAACCCCGCTGATCATCGCCGGCCTGGGCGAACTGGTCACGGAAAAGGCCGGCGTGCTGAACCTGGGCTGCGAGGGCATGATGTCGATGGGGGCGGTGGCCGCCTTCGCGGTTGCCTTTTCCACCCACAATTATTTCCTGGCCATCCTCGCCGGCATGGGCGCGGGCATGGTCATGTCCATGCTGTTCGCGGTGGCGGCCCTCACCCTGATGGCCAACCAGGTGGCCTGCGGGCTGGCCCTCTCCATCTTCGGGGTGGGGCTGGCCGCCTTCGTCGGCAAGCCGCTGGAATCCATCTCCATCACGGCGGGCAAGCCCATCGCCATCCCGCTGCTGGACCGGATCCCGGTCCTGGGCCCGGCGTTCTTCCAGCAGCAGCCGCTGGTCTATTTCTCCTGGGCGCTGCTGGCGGCCGTGGCCTGGTTCCTTTACCGCAGCAAGCTCGGCCTGGTGCTGCGGGCGGTGGGCGAGTCGCCGGTCTCGGCCCACGCCATCGGCTACAAGGTCGTGCGGATCCGCTACTTGGCGGTGCTGTTCGGCGGCGCCATGGCCGGGATCGCGGGCGCCTTCATGGTGGTGTTCTACACCCCCCTCTGGGTGGAGGGCATGATCGCCGGCCGGGGCTGGATCTCCATCGCCCTGGTGGTGTTCGCCACCTGGCGGCCGCTGCGGGTGCTGGTGGGCGCCTACCTGTTCGGCGGCTGCATGGTCGCCCAGATGTTCGTCCAGGCTTCCGGCATCCACCTGAACATCCCGGCCCAGTTCCTATCCGCGCTGCCGTACCTGGCCACCGTCCTTGTCCTGGTGCTGATTTCACATAACCGGAGTAACATCAGACTTAATTCCCCCGCGTCCCTTGGCCAGCCCTTCCTGCCCGATGTCTAGAAGCACCCCAACACGCCCGCCATTTCCGGCGGCTTCATTCACTTCTTTCTGGAGGTAACACTCAATGGCTATCCGCAATCTCGCACTCATGCTGGTCAGCGGGACGCTCCTGCTCGCCCAGGCTCCGGTGAAGGTCGGGTTCGTCTACGTGAGCCCCATCGGCGACGCCGGCTACACCTATCAGCACGACCTGGGCCGCAAGGCGATGGAAACCAAGCTCAAGGGCAAGGTGACCACCCAGATCGTCGAGAACGTGGAAGAAGGCGCCGACGCCGAGCGGGTGATCCGCAGCCTGGCCACCGACGGCTGCAAGATGATCTTCACCACCTCCTTCGGTTACATGAATCCCACCGCCAAGGTGGCCGCGACCTTCCCCAACGTGGAATTCTTCCACGCCACCGGCTACAAGTCCGGCAAGAACATGGCCACCTACAACGGCCGGTTCTACGAGGGCCGCTACCTGAACGGCATCATCGCCGGCAAGATGACCAAGACCCACATCGCCGGCTTCGTCGGCGCCTTCCCGATCCCCGAAGTGATGATGGCGATCGACGCCTTCACCCAGGGCATGCGCAGCGTGGATCCCAAGGCCGAAGTGCACGTGGTGTGGGTGAACTCCTGGTTCGACCCCGGCAAGGAGCGTGAGGCCACCATGAGCCTGATCTCCCAGGGCGCCGACATGATCACCCAGCACACCGATTCCACCGTCGTGGTGCAGACCGTGGAAGAGCAGCACAAGGCCAAGAACGTCTGGTGCTTCTCCTACAACTCCGACATGAGCAAGTACGCCCCCACCTCGCAGCTCAGCGGCGACATCACCGACTGGTCCAACTACTACACCACGACGGTCGAGAACGTGCTGGCCGGCAAGGGCGTCGGCCCCAACGTCTGGGACGGCCTCAAGGACGGCATGATCAAGATCGCCCCCTTCAACGCCGCCGTGCCCAAGGAAGTCCGCGACCACGTGAACAAGGTGATGGCCGACATGAAGGCCGGCAAGGTTCACGCCTTCCAGGGCCCAGTGCTGGCCCAGGACGGCACGGTCAAGGTGCCGAAGGGCCAGGTCATGAGCGACAAGGACCTGGGCGGCATCAACTACTACGTGCAGGGTGTGGTGGGCAACGTGCCCAAGGGCTGAGCCCGCTCCGCGCCAGGGAAGGGGGGCTCCGGCCCCCCTTTTTCTTGCTTCGCGCTAAGATCTCCAGGGAGGTCCCCGTCGTGGAGAACATCAGCACCAGGGGCGGATGCGCACCCAGGCCCTTTACCGACACCCTCCTGGGCGGGCTGGCGCCGGATGGCGGGCTGTTCCTGCCCGAGGCCTACCCGCAGGTGTCCGCCGACGAGCTCGAGCGCTGGCGCGGGCTGGCCTATCCGCGACTGGCCTTCGAGATCATCCGCAAGTTCGTCACCGACATCCCGGAAGGGGATCTGCGGACGCTGGTGGAGGCGACCTACACCGCCGACGTGTTCGGCAGCGCCGAGATCACCCCGGTGCGGGAACTGGATCCGGGCGTGCACCTGCTGGGCCTGTCCAACGGCCCGACCCTGGCTTTCAAGGACATCGCCATGCAGCTGCTCGGCAACCTGTTCCAGTACGCCCTGGGCCGGGCCGGCCAGGAACTGAACATCCTGGGCGCCACTTCGGGCGACACCGGCAGCGCGGCGGAGTATGCCATGCGCGGCAAGCGGGGCATCCGGGTGTTCATGCTCTCGCCCCACGGCCGCATGAGCCCGTTCCAGCGGGCGCAGATGTACAGCCTCGAGGACCCGAACATCTTCAACATCGCCATCGAGAGCATGTTCGACGACTGCCAGAACATCGTGAAGGCGGTCTCCAACGACGCCGCCTTCAAGGAGCGGCACCGCATCGGCACGGTCAACTCGATCAACTGGTCCCGGCTGATGGCCCAGGTGGTGTACTACTTCAAGGGCTATTTCGCGGTGACCCGGAGCAACCGGGAGCAGGTCTCGTTCGCCGTGCCCTCGGGCAATTTCGGCGACATCTGCGCCGGGCACGTGGCCCGCACGATGGGCCTGCCGATCCGCCGGCTGATCCTGGCCACCAACGAGAACGACGTGCTGGACCAGTTCTTCCGCACCGGGGTCTACGCGCCCCGCACCGCGGAGCGCACCCACGCCACCTCCAGCCCCTCCATGGACATCTCCCGGGCCTCCAACTTCGAGCGCTTCGTGTTCGACCTGGTGGGGCGCGATCCGGCCCTGGTGCGCGCGCTGTGGGCCGAGGTCGAGGCGGGCCGGGCCTTCGATCTCTCCGGCACGGCGCACTTCGCCCGGCTGGCGGAGTTCGGCTTCGTCTCCGGCAGCAGCAGCCACGCCGACCGGCTCGCCACCATCCGCCGGGTGTGGGAGGGCTCGGGCACCGAGATCGATCCGCACACCGCCGACGGGATAAAGGTCGGGCTCCGGTTCCGCGAACCGGGGGTGCCGCTGGTGTGCCTGGAGACGGCCCTGCCCATCAAGTTCGAGGAGACCATCCTGGAGGCCCTGGGGCGCAAGCCGGCATGCCCCGAGGCGTTCCGGGGGATCGAGGACCGGCCGCAGCGGGTGGTCGTGATGCCTCCGGATGTGGAGCAGGTGAAGGCGTTCATCGAGGCGCACGCATGAAATACGCGATCATCCTTCCCGATGGCGCCTCCGACGAGGCGCTGCCGCAACTGGGCGGCCGCACGCCGCTGGAGGCCGCGGCCATTCCGCACATGGATTCGGTGGCGCGGGAGGGGCGGCTGGGCCGGGTGGTCACCATCCCCGCGGGCTTCGCCGCCGGGACCGACGTCGGCACGCTCACCCTCATGGGCTACGATCCCGCCCGCTACTGGGCCGGCCGGGCGCCGATGGAGGCCACCGCCCAGGGGCTCACCACCACCCCGGACCAGCTGATCTTCCGCTGCAACTTCGTGCACCTGGCCGACGGCAGGATGAAGGACTTCACCGCCGGGCACATCGCCCAGGCCGACGCCAAAGAACTGATCGCGGCCCTGAACGCCACCGTGTTCCCCGGGGAGACCTGCGCCTTCCATCCGGGCGTGTCGTACCGCAACCTGATGTTCCTGTCCGACGCCGCCGGGCTGCGCCTGGAATGCGCGCCGCCGCACGACATCGCCGACCAGCTGGCCGCGCCGAACCTGCCCGCGGGGCTGGGTCAGGAACGGGTGCGGGCGATCATGGACCGGGCCAGGGCGGTGCTGGCCGGGCATCCGGTGAACCAGCGCCGGCGCGACCGGGGCGAGGCCTGGGCCACCGACATCTGGTTCTGGGGCCAGGGCGTCCAGGTGCCCCTGCCCAGCCTGGAAGCGCGGTTCGGCCTGCGCGGCGCGCTGATCACGGCGGTGGACATCCTGCGCGGCATCGGGGCGGGCATGGGCCTATCCATGATCCCGGTGGCCGGGGCCACCGGCTACATCGACACCGACTACGAGGCCAAGGGCCGGGCGGCGGTGCGCGCCCTGGACGACTACGATCTGGTGGTGGTGCACGTGGAGGCGCCGGACGAGGCGGCCCACCAGGGCATGGCCGAGGAGAAGGTGCGGGCGCTGGAACGGATCGACCAGGCCGTGCTCGGCCCGCTGCTGGCGGCGCTGCGCGCCCGGGGCGACTACCGCGTCCTGGTGGCGCCGGACCACGCCACGCTGGTGCGCAACAAGGCGCACGACGCCCTGCCGCCGCCGTTCTGTTTCAAAGGGACCGGAGTCGGTCCTGGCTCGGGGCGGCCATTCAGCGAACCGGAGGCCCTGGCCGGAGGCTGGCTGCTGGATCCCGGGCACACGCTGATGGAGGCATTCCTGGGCGCCGCGCCCCGGTGATGGCGCGGCTGTTCCGGATCGTCCTCGGGCTGCTCTGGCTGGGCGTCGCCGCGCCCGCCACGCCCGCCCCCGCCGGCAACCGGACCCCAAGGCCGGTGGCGGTGGAAGGCGCCCGGTACCTGGCGGGCTTCTTCCAGCGCCTGCGGCCCCTGGAGGCCGGCGGCGCCGACGTCGTGCCGGTCCTCCAGTTCGGCGACTCCCACACCGCGGCCGATCTCTGGACCGGCCAGCTGCGCCGGCGGTTCCAGGCGCGGTTCGGCGACGCCGGGCCCGGCCTGCTCCTCCCGGCCCGCCCTTGGCGCGGCTACCCCCACCCCGGCGTCCAGGAGGCCTTCAACCACGCCTGGCCCGCCTTCAGCCTGCGCGAGCGGGACGGGGACGGCCTGGTGGGGCTGGCCGGTGCCGCCCTCAGCCTCGGCGCCGGCGAATCCTACCGGATCGAGGCGCCTTTCCGCAGCTTCGCCATCGAGACCCTCGGACCGCCGGACGACGCGCCCGGGCTCGACCTGCCCGGGCCGCTCCAGGCCGCCGACCTGGCCCAGGCCGGCCAGCTGGTGCTGCGCAGCTACACCCCGCCGCCGGAGTTCGATGGCGCCGCCGCGCTCGCCCTCACCCTGCCCGGGACCAGCCGCCTGCTGGGGGTGGACCTGCGCTCGGGGCGCCCCGGCATCCTCTACCAGGAACTGGGGCTGAACGGCGCCGAGCTGTTCGACCTGGAGCGCTGGAACCCCGAACTGCGCCGGGCGCTGCTGGCCCAGGCGGCGCCCGGGCTGCTGGTGCTGGCCTACGGCACCAACGACATGGGGCGGGGCGACCTGGACCCCGCCGACTACCGGGCCCGGGCCGCGGCCCTGTTCGCCCGGCTCAAGGCCGAGGCCGGCTGCCCGATCCTGGTGATCGGCCCGGTGGACCGCGGGGCGAAGCAGCGGCGGCAGCTGCCGGCGCTCAGGGCCGGGGCGCGGATCGTCGTGGACAGCCTGCGCCTGGCCGCCAGGGACGCGCGCTGCGCCTTCTGGGACGCCCGGGCCGCCATGGGCGGCGCCGGGACCATGGCGAAATGGCGCAGGCTCGGCCTGGCCCGGAATGACCTGGTGCACCTGACCGGCGCCGGCTACGCGCGCCTGGGCGATCTGCAGTTCAGCGCGCTGATGCAGGCCTACGGGAGCTATTGCGGTACCATGTGATCAAGCGGGGTGGGGGATTGTCGCCAGGGGCGGAAGGGGCGTCGGGAGGCGCCCGCAACATTCGGGGGCTTGACGGGCTGAGGGCCCTTTCCGTGCTCGCCGTGATGCTGTTCCATGCCCGCCTCCCCTGGATGCCCGGAGGCTACCTGGGGGTGGAGGTGTTCTTCGGGATCAGCGGCTTCCTGATCACCTTGCTGCTGCTGCGCGAGTGGCAGCAGGCGGGCCGCATCGATTTCCGCCGCTTCTGGCTGCGCCGGCTGAAGCGGCTCTACCCGGCCCTGCTGGCGCTGCTGCTGGTGGCCACGCTGCTGGGCGGCTTCCTGCTGGGGCCCCGGGCCGCCCAGTTCCGGCTGGATCTGCTGGCCTCCTCCGGCTCCTTCGAGAACTGGTACCAGATCCTCTCCGGGGGATCCTACTTCGCGGTGCAGGGGCTGCCCCTGTGCCGGCACCTCTGGTCCCTGGCGGTGGAGAACCAGTTCTATCTCGTTTGGCCGCTCATGGTGGCCGGCCTGCTCGGCATTCCGCGCTTCGGGCGCCGGGCGCTGGCCTGGGGCACCGCCCTGCTCGCCCTGGTTTCCTTCGGGCTGATGCTGCACCTGGCCGATCCCGGCAACCCGTCCAGCGCCAGGGCCGCCGAAAGCCTGAACCGGGCCTACCTGGGCACCGACACCCGCGCCTTCGGCATCCTGGCCGGAGCCCTCCTGGCCATGGCGCCGGCGCGGCGCGGCGCGGGCCGACTGTGGCGCTGGGGCCTGGACCTGGCGGCGCTGGCGGCGCTGGCGGGGCTGGCCCTGCTCTGCGCCAGGCTGGAGATCAAGGACGCCCTGCTGTACCGGGGCGGCCTGCTGCTGGTGGACGGGATGACGCTGGTCATCATAGCGGCCCTGACCCAGCCATGCCGCGGCTTCACCCGGGCGCTGCTCGGCAGCCGGCCCATGGAGTGGGTCGGGCGGCGCTCCTACAGCCTCTACCTTTGGCATTGGCCCATCTTCAAATGGGTCGGCCAGGGCCAGTCCGGTCCGGCCTGGCTGCTGGTCCGATTCGGCCTGAGCCTGCTCGTCGCCGAAGCCAGCTACCGCTGGGTGGAGCTCCCCTGGCGGGACGGCGGGTTCAGGCGCTGGCTGGCCCCCGCTCCGTTCCGGCGGCGGATCCTGGCCTTGGCGGCGGGCAGCCTGGTCGTCGCCGTTTCCATCCGGGCCGGCGTGGTCATCGCCCGCCAACCGGCCTACCTCGACGAGGTCCAGGAATCGCTCAGAGTGAACGCCCGGGCCCTGGACCGTGCCGCGGCGCCGGCCGCGCCCGCGCCCGCCGCGCCGGTGCCGGCCGCTGGCGCACCCCTGGCGGAGTCCTCCGGCCAGGCCCTGGAAGGCCTCACCATCACGGCCATCGGCGATTCCGTCATGAAGGGGGCGGCCATCGCCCTCAAGGCGGCGGGGGAAAGCCGGCTGGGCGACGGCACCATCCTGATCAACGCCGAGGAATCGCGCCCCTTCGGCCAGTCGCTGGAGATCGTCCAGGCCTACAAAGATGAAGGCCGGCTCGGCGAGGTGGTGGTGATCCACCTGGGCACCAACAACAACAGCATCCAGAAGGCCCAGTTCAACAAGCTGGTGGAGTTCCTGGCGGATCGCCGGCTGGTGCTGTTCGTCACCGCCAGGTCCGACAACCAGGCCGCCTGCGATGCGGTCAACGCCAGCCTCGCCCATCTGGTGGACGGCGTGGCCAATGCGTACCTGTTCGACTGGAAGGCTGTGGCGGCGGAGCGCCCGGAGCTGTTCTACACCGACCAGACTCACCTGCGCCCGCTGGGAGCGCGCTTCTATGCCACGGCCCTGCTCAACCAGATCGATGTGCGGATTGAACTGGTGAAGGCCGTGGGCAAACCGGCGCCCTAGGCGCGGAACCACTCCCTGCGCCTGGACAGCTGCAGCGCGATGAATTCGGCGACGCCCCAGAGCACCGCGGCGCCGATGGCCGCGCTTGAAATGAACCAGGACCGCATCGAAGGCATTCGCATGACTGGATGATAGGACTGGCGGGTGTAACGGACATGCCCCGGCTGTGACGGCCGCGTAACGCGGGTGCAAAAAAGCTGTGAATTCCAGGGCGGTGGACCGGGCCCGCAGCGGCGCCGCAGATTCCCCCAGCATAATGGGAACCATGCAGAGCGTGCCCTACCTTGACCAGTTGGCAAGTATCCTTGACCTGGGCGGCAAACATTTCGAAACGCGCACGCTGTGCGAGGTGCCCTGCGAGGGGCGGCGCCTTCCGGTGCAGGCGGTCCTGCTGGGCAACCCCGATCCAGCGCTGCCCGCGGTGGGCTTCTTCGGCGGCGTCCATGGCCTGGAGCGGATCGGCGCCGAGGTGGTGCTGGCCTTCCTGCACAGCCTCGCCACCCGGCTGAAGTGGGACAGCTCACTGCACCGGGAGCTTGAATCGGTGCGGCTGGTCTTCATGCCGCTGGTCAACCCCGGCGGCATCCTGTTCGGCACCCGGGCCAACCCCAACGGCGTGGACCTGATGCGCAACGCGCCGGTGGAATCGCAGGAGCGGGTGCCGTGGCTGATCGGCGGCCAGAGGATCAGCCCGCGGCTGCCGTGGTTCCGCGGTCCGGCGGGCCGGCCCATGGAAGCGGAGGGCCTGGCCGTCTGCGAGTTGGTCTCCCGTGAGTGCCTCGCCCGCCCCTTCAGCCTGACGGTGGACTGCCACTCGGGCTTCGGGGTCAACGACCGGATCTGGTTCCCCTTCGCCCACACCCGCACGCCCATCCAGCATCTGGAGGAACTGCACGCCCTCAAGAACCTGCTGCGGGAAACGCTCTGCCACTACCGCTACATCTTCGAGCCGCAGAGCAGCCAGTACCTCGCCCACGGCGATCTCTGGGACCATCTGTACCTGCGGGCCCTGGGCCAGGGATCCCTCTTCCTGCCGCTGACCCTGGAGATGGGCTCGTGGGCCTGGGTGAAGAAGAATCCCCTCCAGTTCTTCTCCCGCCTCGGCATCTTCAACCCGGTCATCGAACACCGCCAGCAGCGCGTGCTGCGCCGGCACCTGCCCCTGCTGGAGTTCTTCCTGCGCGCCGCCAGCAGCTACCGGAGCTGGCTGCCGGGCCTGGCGGAGCGCGAGCAGCATCGCCTGCGGGCCCTCTCCAGGTGGTATCCCGAACTGCGGATGGAGCCCAGATCATGAGCACCTGGATCCTGCTGCGCGGCCTCGCCCGCGAATCGCGCCATTGGGGCGGGTTCGCCGAGGTTTTCGCCGGCGCCTTCCCGGACAGCCGGGTGCTGGCCCTGGACCTGCCGGGCAACGGCGCCCTCAACGGCCAGCGCAGCCCCGCGAGCATCCAGGCGCTGGCGGCCCATTGCCGGGAGGCGGCGGCCCGGCTGGGGGCCGCGCCGCCCTATCATCTGCTGGCCCTGTCGATGGGCGCCATGGTGGCGGTGGCCTGGGCGGAACGGCACCCGGAGGAGATCGCCGGGTGCGTCCTGATCAGCACCAGCTTCGGTTCGTTCAGCCCGCTGCGCCACCGGCTGCGGCCCCGGTCCTGGCCGGTCCTGCTGCGCATCCTGGTCACGCCCGGGGCGCAAGCGCGGGAACAACGGGTGCTGGAGCTCACCAGCGGCCGGCCCGCAGCGCACGCCCGGGTGCTCGAGGCCTGGACCGCCATCCGCCGCTCCCGCCCGGTCAGCGCGGCCAACGGACTGCGGCAGCTGCTGGCCGCCGCCCGCTACCGGGCGCCCCTGGCGGCCCCGGTGCCCACGCTGGTGCTGGCGGGCGCCGGAGACCGGCTGGTGGACCCCCGGTGCTCCATGGCGATCGCCCGCCGCTGGCATTGCCCCCTGGAACTGCACCCGGAAGCGGGCCATGATCTGCCGCTGGACGACGCCGCCTGGGTCGCCAGGGCCGTGCGCGGGTGGTGCGCCGGGGCTTGATCCGGTATCATCGATGCAGAAGGGGAACGTGCACGCCGAGCGCTCAGTTTAATGAGCCAACCCTTCCAAATGCGGTGATCCATAGCGTTGTCTGACATTGACCTTGAAAGGTTAATGATTTTGTCTGAATGAATGGAGTGATGTATGAAAAAGGTTTTGCTGCTGGCGATGATCTCCCTGGGCGTTTACGCCCAGGACCTGCCCTTGAACACCCAGATCAAACTGCTCAGGATCATGATGTCCTCGGCGGGCCAATACGGCATCGCCTGCCCGGATGCGGCGACCAAGGCCAAGCTGGAAAGCGTCGGCATCAACATCGGGCCCAACTACAAGCTGGCCCTCGCCACCACCGAGGAAGAGGTGAAGTCCCTGAAAAAAGCGGGCAAACTTGTCATCGTCAACAATTCCGCCTGGCTCAGCGCCGGCGCCGCCATCGCGGTCACCAGCCAGGACGGCAAGCCGCAGATCACCCTCAACGCGGCCAACATCAAGGCGTCGGGGGTCACCCTGTCCGACACCCTCATCAAGATGGCCAACGGCAACCAATAATCAACTCAGGCCGGAGGCTCGGTTTCGTCCAGCAGGCCCAGGTCCACCGTGGCCATGCCGCTCTCGTCGCGCGGGCTGACCATCGGCACGAAGCGCTGGCCCCAGGTGATCTCACCGCTCTTGTAGGAACTCCGGGCGAAGATGTTCTGGGCGAAGGTGTCGTCGAACGCCTTGATCAGGACGATGAACTCGGCGTCGGCATCCTCCAGGTCCCCTGGGGCCATGCCGGCCAGGGGGCTGTCCGGGGTGATGGGATGGACGATGGTCCAGCTGGAGGGGAACAGGTTGATCCGGCCGCGCTCCAGGGCCAAGGTGGAGAAGAGGTGGACCCCGGTCTCAGGGTCGCGCAGCGACAGGGTCACGTGCGCCTCCACCTCGATCAGCTGGTTGCTGCGCTCGTTGACGATGCGGAACATGAACGCGGTCATGTCCCGGTAGGGCGCGATGAGGGCGCGCCGGGTGAACAGGATCCGCGCCTGGGGCCGGGAGAAGCGGCCGTAGACCAGGCCGCAGGCCAGGGCGAAGCCCATCAGGCCGAGCAGGGATTCCAGGGCGGCCACGGCGCTGGCCAGGGCGCTGACCGGGTGGATGCGGCCGTTGCCTACGGTGGTGAGGGTCTGGGCACTGAAGAAGAAGGCGTCCAGGAACCGGTCCAGCAGACCCGGGCCGCCGGTCCGGTCGAAGTGCTCCATGCCCACGGCCAGGTAGATCCCGGCGAACAGGAGGTTGGCGAGAATGTTCCCGGCCAGCAGCACCAGGGCGAACCGGTGGACCGGCATGGTGATGAGCTGATGGTAGAGCTCATAGGGGCGGAAGCGCGGGACGCCGGTGCGCCGGAGGTTGAAGCTGCCGTCCTTGTTCACCCCCCGGCTGGGCCCGTCCTTGATGCCCAGGCCAAGGTCGTCGCTGTTGGCGGCGAGCCGGCGCAGGAAGGGGAGGGAGAAAGCCATGGTCCAAGCATAACTTACGCGGATGGAACAGGGTTGCCGCCGGGTTGTTGGAAATTCCCGGCGTAATTGCCGCGCGGATGGCCTACCATCAATGGGCAGCCCTCCGGGGCCCGCGGATGGTTCCCAGCCGAGGGCGAGATGACCAATCAATCCCCGATCGTTCTCCATGATTTCCAGACCCAACAGCCGGGACACCATGCCGGACAGGGGGTCATCCTGGAATGGATCGCCGCGGCCCACGCCCGGGCCGAACTCACCCGCAGCCAGCCGGCCAGCGCGGCCGAGGCGGAGGAGACCACCCGGAAGCTGCGCAAGCTGGTGCTGCGGTTCGGCTGCAGCACCGACCGGATCAGCACCCGGAACTCCGCCCTCGACGATTTCACCCACACCGACTGGGACCGGATGCGGATCTTCCAGCTGAACCGGTTCCCGGCCGGCAAGCCCTGCGGCGAGCGGAGCCGGTTCTACGGCGAGGTGGTCGGCGCCGCCTTCGAGCGGTTCTACGCGGAGGAGGCCGACCCGCCCGGCGTGATCATTCACGTCACCTGCACCGGCTACGTCTCGCCCAGCGGGGCCCAGCGCCTGGTCTCCCGGCGCGACTGGGGGCGCGCCACCGAGGTGATGCACGCCTACCACATGGGCTGCTACGCCTCGCTGCCGGCGATCCGCATGGCCGCGGGCCTGGTGGAGCGGGGCAAGGCGCGGGTGGACATCGTCCACACCGAGCTGTGCACCCTGCACATGGACCCCAGCCAGCACCAGCCGGAGCAGCTGGTGGTGCAGACCCTGTTCGCCGACGGCATGATCCGCTACCAGGCCTCCCGGAACCCGGTGCGCAAGGGGCTGGAGCTGGTGGCCGTCCGCGAGGAGATCGTGCCGGGCACCGAGGACGCCATGACCTGGATGGTGTCCGATTTCGGCATGCAGATGACCCTGTCGCGCAAGGTGCCGGACCACATCCGCGCCTGCCTGGGCCGGTTCCTGGACCGGATGGGCGCTGCCCAGGGCCTGGACGCCGCCGGCCTGGCCAAGGAGGCGCTGTTCGCCATCCACCCCGGCGGCCCCCGGATCATCGACGAGCTGGCCGAGCACCTGGGCCTTGCGCCGGAACAAGTCCGGGCCAGCAACGCCATCCTGCGCGATTACGGCAACATGTCCTCGGCGACCCTGCCCCATGTGTGGCAGGCCATGCTGGAGGACCCCGGCGTGGCCCCCGGTCGGCTGATCGTGGCCCTGGCCTTCGGGCCCGGGCTGACCATCGCCGGCGCCATCCTGCGGAAGCGCGGGTGAACGGGCCGGCCCTGTGGCTGCTGCCCTTCGCCCTGCAGGGGCTGGCCATGGGCGTGGACGAGTTCGGCTTCCACCGCCGGCGCACGGTGCCGCGCTGGGAGTGGCTGGGCCACCTCCTGGACACCCTGGTGTTCCTGGGCTGCCTGGCCTTTCCGCTGCTGCTGCCGCCGGCGCCGGCCCACGTGAGGCTGTTCGCCGCGCTGGCGGCCGGCTCCTGCCTGCTGGTCACCAAGGACGAGCTGATCCACCAGCGCCTGTGCTCGGGCGGCGAGCACTGGCTGCACGCGGTCCTGTTCATCCTGCACCCGGTGGTGCTGATCGCCACCGCCATGCTCTGGCTCGGCGCCGCGGCCATGGAGCCGGTCGCCGCGCGGTCCCTGCTGCTGCTCCAGGCCCTGGCGGTGGCCGGGTTCCTGGCCCTACAGGCGGTGTTCGGGGCGGGCCGCAAGCGCCGGGCCGCGGCGATCAACAACGCCGTCTACGACGACCTGGGCGAACGCTGGTACTCGGCCCGGGACAACCCGATCGCCCTGCTCCGGGCCGAAACCCGGCTGCGCGCCGGCTGGGTGCTGGAGGCGCTCAAGGACCACTTCGGCGCGCGGCCGCTGGCCATCCTGGACGTGGGCTGCGGCGGCGGGCTGCTGGCCAACCCATTGGCCCTGGCGGGGCACGCGGTCACCGGCATCGACCTCTCCCTGGACAGCCTCGAGGTGGCCCGGCGCCACGACCCCACCGGCGCGGTGGACTACCAGGTCCAGGACGCCCGCGCCCTGGCTTTTCCCGCAGGCCGGTTCGACGTGGTCTGCATGATGGATTTCCTCGAGCACATCCAGGAGCGGGACGCGGTCCTGGCCGAGGCCGCCCGCGTGCTCAAGCCCGGCGGCTGGCTTTTCTTCCACACCTTCAACCGGACCCCGCTCAGCTGGCTGGTCGCCATCAAGGGGGTCGAATGGTCGGTGCTGAACACGCCACGGAACCTGCATGTCTACGACCTGTTCCTGAAGCCGGAGGAACTGTCCGGGCTGTGCGCCGGCCACCGGCTGGTCATCGAGGATCTGCGCGGGATGCGGCCCCGGGTGTTCACCTGGGCCTTCCTGAAGCTGCTGATCACCGCCAGGGTGAGCGACGGGTTCCAGTTTGAATTCACCCGGTCAACGCGGGTCGGCTACTGCGGCCGGGCCCGGAAGATGGAGGAAGACCATGAGTCGAAATGAATCGGTCCAACCGCGCTGCGAACTCGGGATGGTCGGCCTGGGGGTCATGGGCCGCAACCTGCTGCTGAACATGGCCGAGCACGGCTTTCCGGTGGCCGGCTACGACCAGGATCCGGCCAAGGTGGAGGCCCTGCGGTCCGAGGGGCAGGGCCTGGACCTGGCCCCGGCGCCGGACCTGGCCGCCATGCTGGCGCTGCTCCGGGCGCCCCGGGCGGTGATGCTGCTGGTGCCGGCGGGCGCTCCGGTGGACGCGGTGATCGCCGAACTGGCGCCGCGCCTGGATACCGGCGACCTGATCATCGACGGCGGCAATTCCCACTTCAAGGACACCGACCGGCGCGCCGCGGAAATGGCCGCCAGGGGCCTGGGCTTCCTGGGCATGGGCATCTCCGGCGGCGAGGAGGGGGCGCGCCGGGGGCCCAGCCTCATGCCGGGCGGATCGGTCGAGGCCTGGCAGCGGGTCCGCCCGCTGCTGGAGGCGGTGGCGGCCCAGGCGGGCGGCGAGGCCTGCGTGGCCCACGTGGGGCCGGGGTCGGCGGGGCATTACGTGAAGATGATCCACAACGGCATCGAGTACGCCCTGATGGAACTGATCGCCGAAAGCTACGACCTGATGAAGCGCGGGCTGGGCATGGACAACGCGGAGATCCGCCAGGCCTTCCTGGACTGGAACGAGGGCGGCGCGGGCGGCTACCTGATGGAGATCACCGCGCGCATCTTCGCCCGCCGGGACACCCGCGGCGGCCAGGACCTGATCGACGCCGTCGCCGGGGTGGCGCGCCAGAAGGGCACCGGCATGTGGACCTCCCAGAGCGCCATGGAGCTCCAGGTGCCGGCCCCCACCATCGACCTGGCGGTGGTCCAGCGGGACCTGTCGGCGCTGGACCGCCAGCGGGAGCAGGCCGGCCTGATGCTGCCGCGAGCCACCGGGCTGCACCGGCACGAAGGGGACCGCGGCGTCTTCCTGGTCTTCCTGGGCCAGGCGCTGCAGGCCGGCACCCTGATGGCTTTCGCCCAGGGCATGGCGGTGCTGGGGGCGGCCTCCGATCGCTACGGCTACGGCCTGGACCTGGCCTCCGTGGCGCGCATCTGGCGCGGCGGCTGCATCATCCGCACCCCGCTGCTGGAGGACATCCGCGCCGCCTACGGGCGCCAGGCCGCGCTGGCCAACCTGCTGCTGGACCCGGAGCTGGCGCGCATGGTGCTGGCCCGGGAGGAGGGCCTGCGCAGCGTGGTCTGCGCCGGCGCCCGGCTGGCCCTGCCCATCCCCGGCCTGATGAGCGCCCTGGCCTACCTGGACAGCTTCCGCAGCGCCTGGCTCCCGGCCAACCTCATCCAGGCCCAGCGCGACTGCTTCGGCGCGCACACCTATGAGCGGGTGGACATGCCGGGGCGTTTCCACACCGAATGGGAGAAGGAGTGAAGCGATGGATACGCCCGTCCAGATCGTCATATTCGGCGCCAGCGGGGACCTCACGGCCAAGAAGCTGGTGCCCGCCCTGGCCAGCCTGACCCGCAAGGAAGAGCCGCCGGCGGGCTTCACCCTGGTCGGCGTGGCCCGCCGGCACAAGACCGACGCGGAGTTCCGCCAGGACCTGAGGGAGCAGCAGCCGCCCGGCGGCCTGGCCGACTTCGATCTGCTGGCCCCGCGGATCCATTATCTCTCCGGCGACGTGCGCAGCGCGGATGACGTGCGGCGCCTCGGGGGGCTGCTGGACGCCTTGCCGGGCGGCGCCGCCGCCGGGCGGCTGTTCTATTTCTCCCTGATGCCGGACCTGTTCGGCCCGGCGGTGAGCAACCTGGCCCAGGCCGGGATGCTGGAACAGTCCGGGCCCTGGCGCCGGGTGGTGCTGGAGAAGCCGTTCGGCCACGACCTCGGCTCGGCCCGGGAGCTCAACCAGACCCTGCAGGGCTTCCTGCGGGAGGAGCAGATCTACCGGATCGACCACTACCTGGGCAAGGAGACGGTGCAGAACCTGTTCGCCTTCCGGTTCAACAACACCATCTTCGAGCCGGTGTGGAACCGGCGCCACGTGGAGCTGGTGCAGATCACCGTGGCCGAGTCGGGCGGCGTGGAGCCGGGCCGGGTGGCCTTCTACGAAGGCTCGGGCGCCATGCGCGACGTGCTGCAGAACCACATGCTGCAGATCCTCGCCATGGTCGCCATGGAGCCGCCGTCCTCGCTGGACCCCGAAGAGGTGCGCGGCCAGAAGGTCAGCGTGCTGCGCAGCCTGCGCTTCCACGGCGATCCGGACCACAGCGTGCGGGCCCGCTACCGCGCCGGGACCGTCGACGGCAAGCCGGTGCCGGGCTACCTGGACGAGGGCGTGCCGCCGGACTCCAGCACCGAGACCTTCGTCGCCATCCGGGCGGAGATCGAGAACTGGCGCTGGAGCGGGGTGCCGTTCCTGCTGCGCCACGGCAAGCGGCTCAAGCAGCGCTTCACCGAGGTGAAGGTGCATTTCCGGGTGCCGCCCATCCAGCTGGCGGACAACGTCGTCAACGATGACGGCGGCTTTTCCGGTCCGGCGACCCTGCCCGACGGCACCGTCTGCACGCTCCGGCCGAACGTGCTGACCTTGAGCATCCAGCCCCGGGAGAGCCTGTCCCTCTCCTTCAGCGTCAAGTCGCCGGGCAACGGCATGGTCATGGTGCCCGCCCACCTGGCCTTCGACTACCGGGACCGGTTCGGCGAGATCACCACCCCGGCCTACGAGCGGCTGCTGCTGGACGCGATCCAGGGCGATCCCTCCCTGTTCCTGCGCGCCGACGAGGTGGAGGCCGCCTGGCGCTTCACCGACGCGGTGCGCGCCAGCTGGAGCGGGCCGCAGGCGCCGCCGGTGCTGGACTACGACCCCGGCGGCTGGGGCCCGGAAGAGGCCGACGCCCTGTTCCACGGCTGCGAAGGGAGCTGGTCCCGTGGCTAGCTTCCTGCGCGCCGGGGATCCGGTCGCGGCGGCGGCCGGGCTGCTGATCCCCCTGCTGGAGCGGATCGACCGCCAGCGGGGAGCGGCGCGCCTGGCGGTGGCCGGCGGATCCGCGGCGGCGGCCCTGGGCGCGGTGCGGCGCGGGCTGCAGCCCGAGGTCTGGGGCCGGCTCCTGCTCACCTGGGTGGACGAGCGCTGCGTGCCGTTCGCCGATCCCCAGTCCAACCGGGGCGGCGCCTACCGGGACGGCCAGCTGGATCCGGCGCACCTGCCCGGGCTGGAGCTGCCGCTCTACCAGGACGGGGAAACGCCCGTGGAGGCCTGCGCCCGGGTGGCGGCGGTGCTGAACGGCCCCTTCGAGGGCGGGCTGGACGCGCTGCTGCTGGGCATGGGCGAGGATGGGCACATCGCCTCGCTGTTTCCGGGCCGGCCCTTCGAGCGGATCGGCGGCCCGCCGGTGTTCGCCGTGCCGGACAGCCCCAAGCCGCCGCGCCGGCGCATCACCCTGGCCCTGGCGCTGCTGGCGGCGGCGGAAAGCGCCGTGCTGGTGGCCTCCGGCGCCGCCAAGCGGGACGCCCTGGAGCGCCTGGCCGCGGGCGATCCGGCCCTGCCCGCCAGCGCCCTGCTCAGCTTGACGGTGATCTGCGACCTTTGAGGCTGCCGAAGGTCACGGCGTATTCCCGGGTGAACTCCGCGCCGAGGAAGAAGATCTGGGCCGAATAGTAGACCCAGATGAGCAGCACCGCCAGGGAGCCCGCCGCCCCGAAACTGGTGTTGACCGCGCCGGTGCGCAGGTAGGCGGCGATGGCGTGCTCGCCCAGGCTGAACAGGGCGGCCGTGCACAGCGCGCCGATGGCCACGTCGCGCCAGGGTAGGGTCACCTCGGGCAGCATCTTGTAGATGACCGCGAACAGGCAGGCGATGACCGCGAAGGTGAACAGCGCCGACAGGCTGCTGAAGACCCAGTACGAGCCGGCCCAGTAGCCTTCCCAGAAGCCCGCCAGCAGCGCCAGGACGGTGTTGACCATCAGCGAGGTCAGCAGCAGGAAGGACAGGGCCAGCACCAGGCCGAAGGAGAGCAGCCGGGCCCGCAGCATGGCCAGGATCCCGGTGGGCACCGGCACCTGGCGGTTCCAGATCTCGTCCAGGCTGTCCTTCAGTTCCGCGAACACGCTGGTGGCGCCCACCGCCAGCAGCAGCACGGCGATGCCGGTGGCGGCGCGGCCCGAGCCGGGCACCCGGGCGCCGGCCACCAGGTTCTGCAGTGCCAGGGCCCCGGTGGGCCCCACCAGCGCCTTCAGCTGGGCGAAGATCGCCCCCTGGGCGGCCTGGGCCCCGAGGATGTACCCGGCCGCGGCCAGCACCAGCACCAGGATCGGCGCCATGGAGAACAGGGTGTAGAAGGCCAGGGCCGCGGCCTTGCTCGAGGCCCGGTGGGTGAGGCAGGCCTTCAGCGCGGCCAGGAACACTTTGGTCATATCCTTCACGAATCGGATCGTCCTGGCCGGCACCGGCGCTCCTCCCGCCTTAGAGGCTACACTGGTTGGGAGGATCCGAATGGACATCCAACCCAGCGCCCACCCGAACGATCCTCTCCACGGCATCACCCTGGAACATGTCCTCACCCGGCTGGTGAACCAGTACGGCTGGGAGGAGCTGGCCCGGATCATCGACATCAACTGCTTCAAGAAGGATCCGAGCATCAGGTCGAGCCTCACCTTCCTGCGCAAGACTCCGTGGGCCAGGAAGAAACTGGAAGATTTCTATCTGAGCCACGAATAGGAGAGACCGCTTGATCACACTGTTCGTGGATGCCGACGCCTGCCCCGTGAAGGACGAGGTCTACCGGGTGGCCAGGCGCTACCGGCTCCCGGTGCGGGTGGTGGCCAACGCGCGGCTGCGGGTGCCGGTGGACCCGCTGTTCCAGATGGTGGTGGTCACCGGCCATTTCGACGCGGCCGACGACTGGATCGTGGAGCACATCGAAGCGGGCGACATCGCCGTCACCGCGGACATCCCGCTGGCCGCGCGCTGCCTGGCCAAGGGGGCGCGGGTGCTGGACGCCAAGGGCCGGGTGTTCTCCGAGGAGTCCATCGGCGACATGCTGGCCAGCCGCGAACTGATGGCCTACCTGCGCGACCTGGGTGACGTCGGCGGCGGGCCGCCGCCCTTCGAGCCGCGCGACCGTTCCCGGTTCCTGCAATACCTGGACAACCTGATCCAGGCCAGCCTCAAGGCCGCGCGCCAGGAGTGACAGGTTCGCGCAGCAGTTCGACCAGGGCCTGGTTGAGGACGGTGCGGGTTTCGTGGCGCTCGTAGGCCCGGGTGATGTAGCGGATCCGGATCTCCACCCCGCCGGCGGAGGGCACCAGGTTGATCACGGGGCGGGCCGAGAAGCTTTCCGCGCGCCGGGCCTTGGTGGACTTGCGCCATTCCGCCTCGGCCAGGGCGGCGTTGCCCTTGGTTTCATCTTCCACCCGCCGCTGGATGGCCTCCAGCAGCGGATAGGGATCCCGGCCCGGCGGAACCGTCGCCAGCAGTTCGTCCCACATCCACTGGCCGGACGTGGAGAAATTGAAGAAGTGCCCTTCCATGGCGAAGCTGTTGACGAACGAGGCGATCCGCCCGGTGGGGTGGCCGGCGTCGTTCCAGCTGCCGGTTTCCATGACCATGGTGCGCAGCAGTCCGATCTCCACAACCTCGCCGCCCACCCCGTTGATCTCCACCCAGTCGCCCACGTGGATGCCGTTGCGGCCCACCAGCACGAACCAGCCGAAGAAGGCCAGGATGAAGTCCTTCAGGGCGACGGTGAGGCCGGCGCCGGCCAGGCCGAACAGGGTGGTCATCTGGCTGGGCAGGCCGAACAGCACGAACAGGATCGCCAGCGCGCCCGCGGCGGTGGCGGTGAACTTCACCACCTTCAGCAGCCGGCCCACCCGCTTGTTCTCCTTGGCCAGCCGGCGGAACAGGCCCTCGAAAAACCGGTCCGCCAGGTAGACCAGGACCAGCACCAGCAGCACGCCGACCAGCCACTTGATCAGGCTGTGCAGCGCCGAGCGCTGCTGGCTCAGGGCCAGGACGCCCCAGTCGGTGTAGAGTTCGGCCAGGTCCTGCTGGTCCTGGATGCGCCGGCCCATGTCGGAAAGCATGCGCTGGTCCAGGGTGAACCGCCTGAGCGCGGCGACGGCGTCATCGGCGGCCGCCTTGGCGTCGCTGCCGGTGAACGAGCTGTGGGCGAGGCCGGCCGCCTCCTGCTTGGTGCGCTCCCGTTCCGCCCGTTCCTGTTCCACGCGCTGGGCGCGCTTTTCCCGGCGCTGGGCCAGGGTCCGCGTCTTGTCCTGGGCCTGCCGGGCAGCCAGGTCCAGGCGCTGGGACTTGGCGCGGGCGTCGGACCAGACCTTCCACTTGCCCATCAGGCTCGCGCTCTGGAAGAAGCCCGGGGGGGGCGGCGCCGCGGGCGCCACGTTGTCCAGGGCGGCATGGGCCGCCTGGAGCCGGCGGATCCGGGCCTGGGGATCGCCGCCCACCCGCTCCAGTTCCTCGCTGGCCTGGCCCAGCTCGTCCTGGTCCAGCTCCAGCTGGGCCTTGGCGACGTCCAGCTGGTTCTCCAGGCTGTCCTTGTCGCGGGCGCCGGGTGCCGCGATCTGGCGGGTCAGCTCGGCGACGTGCTGCTGGTCCGCCTGGACCGCGCCCTCCACCCCGGCCTTGCGCTTGAGCAGCTGCTGGGCCTCGGGCGTGAGCGGCGGGGGGTTTTCCGTCGCGGTGCGCAGGGCGTCCGTGAAGGCGAGATCGATTTCATGGTTGGCCAGGCGCTGGGCCCGGTGGACCAGCAGCTTCTCCTCCGGGGCCGCGGCCAGGGCCTCCAGGGCCCGGGCGGTCTGCAGGGGCTGCTCGTCGATGACCCACTCACGCCGCACCGGCGCCTTGGGGCCGGCCACGGGCGCCTGGTCCCGGGTCAGGACCAGCCCGGTGACCGCGGCGGCGGTGGCGATGCTCAAGGCGATGAGCGTTACCCAGGCAGAAGGCTTCATATGCCTAAGGGAATCACGGATGCCATGCGTCTTCAATAACTAAGGTTCCTGGACAGGCACCGGTCCCGGCCGGAGAATGCCTTCATGTCCATGTTCCGCCCCGCTGCCCTGGCCATCCTGCTCGCCGCCGTCGCCTGCGCCCCGGAAAGGGTCGTGTTCACCGATGATGAAGTGCCCCTGGCGGCGCCGCTGGAAGCCGCCGCGGCCGGCGACCCCATGGGGCGGGCCGACGATCCTCCCGCTCGGGTGATGCGGCTGAACCACGCCGAAGGCGCCGTGTCGCGCCAGCCCCCGGGCCTGGACGAATGGGCTCCGGCGGCGGTCAACCTGCCCCTGGTCACCGGCGACAGCTTGTGGGTCGCCGCCGGCGGCCGGGCCGAATTGCACGCCGGGTCCACCGGCCTGCATCTGGGCCCGGACACCGGGCTCCAGGTCCTGCGCCTGGACGACCGTGCCCTGCAGCTGGGGCTGCCCCAGGGTTCGCTGGAACTGCGGATCCTGCCCGGGCGGGACGTGGACTCGGCGGAGGTTGACACCCCGAACGGGGCGGTGCTGCTGGACCAGGCGGGGGACTACCGGGTGGACGTGGCCCAGGACGGCGCCCCCGACCGGGTCACCGTGCGTTCCGGACAGGCCCAGGTGACCGCCGCGGGCGTGACCGTTCCGGTCGAAGCGGGGTCCACCATGGAACTCACCGGCGGCGCCGCGCCGCACTACCAGCTGGTCGCAGCGCGCGAACCGGACGGCTTCGACCAGTGGTGCGGGGCCCGGCAACGCCGCGAGGACGCCGGCGACAGCGCGATCTACCTGGGGCGAGGGGTGACCGGCTACGAGGACCTGGAAGGCCAGGGCACCTGGAAAATCAACAAGACCTACGGCACCGCCTGGGAACCCCGGGTCCCCGCCGGCTGGGCGCCCTACCGGGACGGGCGCTGGATCTGGGCCGAGCCCTACGGCTGGACCTGGCTGGACGACGCCCCCTGGGGATTCGCCACCTCCCATTACGGCCGGTGGGCCCAGGCCGATGGCGCGTGGATCTGGGTGCCGGGCCCGAAAACCGCCAGGCCGGTGTACGCTCCCGCGCTGGTGGCGTTCGCCGGCGGCCCGGGGGCGCGCGGCGCCGCCTCGGCCGGGGCCGGCGTGGCCTGGTTCCCGCTCGGGCCGGGGGAACCCTACCGGCCCGCCTATCCGTCCTCATCCGCCTACGTGCAGGGACTCAACCCCGGCAGCGTCCCGCTCGGGCCGACCGGCTACGCGAACCAGGGCGCCATGACCGCGGTGCCCCAGAGCGTCTTCCTGGGGGCGCGTCCGGTGGCCGGCGCGACCCTGGTCCTGCGCGGCCCGGCCCGGGGCTGGCGGGTGGGCAGCGCGCCGGCACTGGTGCCGCGGCGGGAAAGCGTCCTGGCCGCGCTGCCCGGGGCCCCCCCGGCGGCGCAGCCCCCGGCCGGACCCATCCGGCCGTTGATGGTGCGCGACCGGCTGCCCCAGGCCGAAGTCGCCTTCGAGGTCCGCCAGCGCGCCCTGGCGGCCGGCCAGGGCCGGCCCCTGGCGCTCCCGGCGCTGAACGGCCTGCGCCGGCTGGAGCCCGACCGCGCCTTCCCCGCCCGTCTGGCCACCGTGGCCGGGCCCGGCGGCGGCCTGCGCCAGGTGCGGCCCCGGTTCCTGCCCCAGTCCGCGCCGTTGCAGCCTGCGGCCCGCCAAGGCGGCCAGGAAGCGCCGTTCCGTCCAGGCCAGGCGCGCGATCGGCTGCAGGGGAACCGCCCGCCACGAGCCCAGGGCCGGCCCGGCTCGCGGCGCCAGCGGCCCGTCCCGGGCCGGGGCCGCCAGGGACGCGGCGCGGGCCGCGAGGAGCGCCGGGGCGAACGCTAGGAGACCCCGAAAGGGAAGGCGCTGGACGTCGCTCGTGGGGCCAATGCCCTGATGCAGAGATAGAGCCTGCTTTTGCTCTTCTCGGCGAGCCTCGGCTCCTCGGCACCTCGGCGATAAGCAATTTCATTGTAGTTTTTGCGCATTGACTGTAGGCGCTACAAGGTCCGTCAAAAAGCCTATCGCCGAGGCGCCGAGGAACCGAGGCTCGCCGAGGAAAAGAATAAGAACCTGGGCCGCCTGCCAGGATTGAACGCACTTCTGCGGGAGGAACCAGTGCGCATAGGTAATGCCACACTCCTAGTCAGTGCGCCTGGACCACCGACTGCCCCACTTTCAGCATGGCCCGGGGCCCGGTCACCTTCAGGATCGAGGACTCCTCGCCCACGTCGGTGGCCTCCAGCTGGGTGAGCACCCGGCGCTCCCCCTGGATCGGCTTGCCGGTCACCGGGTGCACCACGTCCGGCCCCTGTTCCACCAGCTGGAAGCCGGCGCCCTTCTGCAGCCGCTGCTTGCGCCCCAGGTCCACCAGCGCCTCCCGGTCGGAGATCACCTTGATCACGTATCCGGTCAAGGGGAAGCGGGCGGTGACCTCCTGCTCCAGGCTGCGGCTGAGATCGTCCAGGAGGAGTTCGTAGGAATGGTAGTACTTGGCGTCCAGGGAAGCCGCGTGCAGCAGGATCGGCTCGCGGATGGAGCCGTCCTCGGTGTTCACCATGCGCAGCCGCACCTCGAGGTGGCCGGGGAAGGTGTCCTCCCGGCTCTTGCCGCCGAAGAAGCCGGTCTTGATTTCGGCGCTGTGGCCGATGCCGCCGGTGTAGGAACCCACCAGCACGAAGGTGGCGCCCATCTGCTTGCCCAGCCTGGCCGCGGTGGCGTCGTCCACCAGCCCGCTCTGCTCGAACTTGCCCTCCTTCAGCACGGCGGTGAGCTGCGAGCGTTCGATCATCTGGAACTTGCCGGTCTGGAAGAAGGCCATGGTCACGCGCTGGTTGATCTGGTCCTCCAGGGCCACCAGCCGGGCCACGGGGGCCTGCCCCTGCGGGGTCGGCGCCGGCGCCGCCGGCCGTCCCTGCCCGGGGTAGCCGCTGTTGGGCTTGGGCACCAGGAACGCGCCGCGCAGCGGGAGCACGGCCAGGGTGCTCAAATCGGCGCAGGCTGCCGGCAGGCCGGCGGCGGCCAGGAGGATCGGGAGGAAGGTCTTGAGGCGCGGCATGGGGCTCCCTAGAAATCCGTAATGACCGTCACGCCGACGGAGGGGTAGCTATCCATGTCCATCAGCGCGGCGACGGACTGTTCCAGGCTGATGGTATTGCCGATGAGCTTTTCCGGGGCCAGTCTACCCGACTGGATCATCGCCAGCATCGCATCATACCGGTACGCCTGCATGCCATGGCTGCCGTAGATTTCCAGCTCGTTGCCGATGATCCTGGACATGGGGACCCTGGGCGAGCTGTTGTCCGCCACCATGAGCCCGACCTGGATGTGCCGGCCCCGTTTCCTCAGGTTGCTGATGGAGTTGAAGCAGGTGTCCGGATGTCCCAGGGCGTCGACCGAAACATGGGCTCCGCCCCCGGTGAGCTCCCGCACGCTTTCGATGACATTGGCGGTCCTGCTAGCGTCGACCGTGGCGACGGCGCCCAGCGAGCGCGCCAAGGCCAGCTTCGGTTCGGCGATGTCGATGGCGATGACGTTGGCGCCCAGCGCATTGGCGATCATGATCGCGGAAAGGCCCACTCCGCCGCAGCCGTGGATCGCGACCCACTCGCCCGCCGCCACCCGGCCCTGGTCCACGATGGCGCGGAACGAGGTGCTGAAACGGCAGCCCAGGCTGGCTGCGGTGGCGAACTGGATGTTCTCCGGCAGCTTGACCAGGTTGTCGTCCGCGTAGTGGATGCCGACGAACTCGGCGAACGAGCCCCAGTGGGTGAAGCCCGGCTGGAACTGGTTGTCGCAGATCTGCTGATTGCCGGACAGGCACTGGGGGCAAGCCCCGCAGCCGCTGACGAAAGGCACGGTCACCCGGTCGCCGCTGTGCCAACGGGTGACATCCTTGCCCACGGCGACGATCACCCCAGCCAGTTCATGGCCCGGGACGTGGGGCAGCCGGATGTCGGGGTCATGCCCCTTCCAGCCGTGCCAGTCGCTGAGGCAGACCCCCGTGGCCATCACCTTGAGCACGACGCCATGGCTGACCGGGGTCGGATCGGGGACCCGCTGGAGGCTCGGCGGGGCGGAAAAGGCTTCGTAGACGACGGCTTTCATCGGGTGCCTCCTGGCGGGGACCAATCATCATGGGTTGGACTTATTGTAGTGCCTTTGGCCGACTTTCCTTTTTAAGGTCTTGTTTTTCCCATGTTTCAGTCTATCTGGCGGGGAGCCGAACCTTGTCCGGCCTGGACCCACTCTCCTTCGAGGGTCGTTCATGCTCATCCGCATCATGGTGCTCTGGCTCGCCTTTTTCGTGATGGGCTTCGGCGACGTGCGCGGCAGCTTCGTGGGCATCGCCAAGGAGGTGTTCGGCATCTCCTCCGCCCAGGGCAGCCTCATCCCCTTCTGCGGGGCCCTGGCCTTCGGGCTGTTCGCCCTGCCCGCCGGCATCCTGGCCACCCGGAAGGGCAACAAGTTCGTCATGCTGCTGGGCCTGCTCATCACCGCGCTGGGCCATCTGCTGCCGTGCTTCCTGCTCGAGCGGTTCAGCCACCTGCTGGCGGCCCTGGCGGTCATCGGCATCGGCATGACCTGTCTGCTGGTGGCCGGGAACCCGCTGCTGCGGGAGGTCACCGAAGGCCGGTACGCCCGCGACCTCACCTTCGCCCAGTTCATCAAGAGCCTGGGCTCCCTGGCCGGACCGTACCTGATCGCCTTCATCGTGACCTTCGGCTACAGCTGGAAGTACATCTTCCCGGTGTTCACCCTGATCCCCCTGGCGACCCTGGCCATCACCGCGCTGGTGGCCATGCCCGAGACGATCAAGTTGCGGCCCGCCACCTTGGGGGAGATCTTCCGGATCCTCAAGGCCAGGACGATCCAGCGCAAAATCCTGGGCATCTTCCTGTTCGTGGGCAGCGAGATGGGCATGAACACGCTGCTGGCCACCCACATGTGGGAAACCTACGGCATGAGCATCCAGGTGGACGCCATCCGCTATGGCCAGGGGCTGTTCTGGATCAGCCAGGGCGTGGGGCGGATGCTGGGCTCGGTCATCCTGAACTGGATGGAGCCGCGCCGGTTCTTCCTGGGCTGTGCCCTGGCGGGGCTGGCCGGGCTGGCCGGGCTGATCTTCGGCGACCGGACCATCGCCGTGGGCTCGGTGGCCCTGTGCGGCCTGAGCTTCTCCAACATCTGGCCGACCCTGTTCGCCCTGCTGCTGGACAGCCGGCCGCACCTGCCGTCGGAGATCGCCGGGCTGGCGGTCATGGCCAACGTCGGCGGCGCGGTGCTGCCGCTGGCCATGGGCCTGGTCACCGATCTTTTCGCGGTGCGCTGGAGCTTCCTGATCCCGGCGGGCGCCTTCCTCTACCTCACGGCCATGGGCTTGGCCAGCCGGCGGCCCCGTACCGTAGAATGAGGGCATGGCGCCAAGCGAAAGCAGGTCCTGGTGGGTGTACATGCTGCGCTGCGGCGACGGCACGCTGTACACCGGCATCGCCGTGGACGTGGAAGCCCGGCTCGCCCAGCACCGGGCCGGCACCGGCGCGAAGTACACCCGGGGCCGGGAGCCGCTGGAGCTGGTGTACCAGGAAGCAGCCCCCAGCCGCTCCGGGGCGACCCGGCGGGAGGCCGCCATCAAGCGCTGCTCCCGGGAGGAGAAACTCCGGCTGGTTCAGTCCATCGGCATGCCGGAATAGATCCAGTTGAACGCCGCCGGAATGGCCACCAGGGCCCCCTGCACGTGGTCGATGCGGTCCGAGGGCTGGCCCAGGGGCAGGAAGGCCAGCAGCTGCCTGGGGTCCGCGCCGGCCTTGCGGATCTCCGTGCCCAGCCCGGCCATGGTGGTGACGGTGTTCTGGATGGAAACGTCCCGGTCAACCTCGCTCTGGCAGAACAGGATCGGCCGGGTCGGCCGCCAGCCGCCGGTGAGATCGTTCTCCAGCAGGATCTTGTGCATCGCGCTGGTGGCGTAGGCCGGGTCGTCCAGTTCCCGGGCCAGCCAGGCGGGGTTCAGCACCGTGCGGAGCACCACGGCGTCGCCGGGCACCCCGAGACGCCGGCCGATGAGCGCGTCCACCATCAGCCCGTCGGTGGCGCCGCCGGCCCACTGCAGGATGTTGCCGTCCTCCCGGTTCTCCAGGAGCATCGGGGCGAAGGCCTGGAGCGGGTCCATCAGCTCGCCGTAGACCCCCTGGTAGCCCATGACCACGTAGGGCAGGTAGAAGCAGTGGGTGTACGGGGTGGCCGGATCGATGATGGTCCCGCGGGTGGTGCCGGAAAGGTCGAACGGGCCCGCCATGCAGGCGGAGCCCTTGAGGGTGAAGCGCTCGCCGTAGGCCTGCGGATGGGTTTCCAGTTCCTTCGCCGCCGCCATGGCCGTGTAGGCCCCTTCGGAATAGCCCATGAGGAAGAGCCGGCCGTCCCAGCCGTAGCGGCGCTGGGCCAGGTACGGGTCCTCGACCACCAGGCGCTCCAGGGCGGGCAGGGCGTCCAGGGTGGAATAGGCCAGCGACTTGGCGTGGCAGAACGGGTGGGGGGACTGGGAATCGCCGCCCATCCCGGCCTGGTCGGGCATGGCCACGGCGAAGCCGTAGTACAGCGCCGCCGCGGCCCCCAGCATCCATTCGTGGCCGCCGTACTCGGACGGCACATGGGCCTTCTCCATCATGGTGGCGTGGGTGTATAGCACCAGGGGCAGCCGCCGGGACCGGCCCAGGAGCCGCCAGGATGGCGGGAAGAACACCCGCCCGCTTTGCACGGTCGTGGCGCAGAGCTGCTGGCCGGCGGCGTCCAGCAGGGGGTCGCCGGACCGGTCATAGAGCGGCCTGCGGGACGGATAGGTGATGATGGCCGAGTGGACCAGCCAGTCCGGCAGCTCCCGCCCGGCCCAGCGCTCCAGGTAGTCCAGGCACTGGCCGAAGGTCGACCAGGCCGCGGGATCGCCCAGCCTGGTGGCCAGCATGGCCTGGGGGATGTGCGGCGGATCGGGGAAGCGCGGAGCGGCGGCGCGGGCCAGGCCGGCGCAGGCCAGGGTCAGGCCGAAGGCCCGGAGTGCGGGGGCGAACTTGAACATGGTTTCCTTTCGCTGTGAAATTGCGACTCAGTTCTACCCGAGATGGATCCATGTCCGGAAACGAATTCTCCGGTCACAATGGTCATGAACAGGACACCCCAGTTTCATGAACGAATCCGAGCTGATCGCCCAGGCAGCGGCAGGGGACTCGGACGCCTTCGGCGCCCTGGTCGGGCCGCACCTCGGGCTGTTCTTCAACGGGATCCTGCGCATCCTCGGCAACCGGGCCGACGCCCAGGATGCCCTCCAGGAAGCCCTCCTGGGCATCTTCGAGGATCTGCCCGCCTTCCAGGCGCGCAGCCGGTTCAGCAGCTGGGGCTACAAGGTCTGCATCAACGCAGCGCTGATGTTCCGGCGCAGCCACGCGCGGATCCGGGAGGAATCCATGGACGCCCTCACCGGCCTGGGCGAATTCGATGCCGCCGGACACCACCTGGACACCGCCACCGCCCTGAGCTGGAGCGTGGCGGCCGAGGCCCTGGACGAGGCCGAGCGCCGCCAGCTGCGGGAATGCCTGCTCCGGGCCCTCGACGACCTGCCGGACCCGCTGCGGGTGGTGTTCGTGCTCAAGGATCTGGAGGACTGGTCCACCGAAGCCATCGCGGCCAGGCTCGACCAGGCCGCCGCCACCGTGCGTCAACGCCTGCACCGGGCCCGGGTCCGGGTCCAGGAGCGCCTGCGCGCCCATGTCCAAGGGAGGCCGTCATGAAGCTCCTGCCCAGCTGCCGCGAGGTTCGCGAACGCCTCACCGATTATTCCGAAGGCGGCCTCACCCCGAGGGAGCGCGCCAGCGTGTGGCTGCACCTGCTGATCTGCTCCGCCTGCACCGCCTTCTACCGGGGGCTCCGGGCCCTGCCGGGCGTGGCCAGGTTCCTGCTGCCGCCGGAACAGCCGCCGCCGGCCGAGGCCGCCCAGGCCCTGGAAGGTGCCCTGCGCCGCATCCAGGGTCACCAGCACCCTTGAAAACCTGTTGCTAGCCTGGCAAAAAGCGCTAGGATTCAGCTCCCATCCCGGAGGAATCCATGCGCCGCGCGTCCCTCGCCCTTGCCCTCACCGCCCTGCCGATGCTGGCGGGCCAGCCCCTCGCGTACCAGGACGGCGCCGCGCGCCTCGCCGGCTACCTGTCCCGTCCCGCCGCGGTGCAGGGAAAGGTGCCCGGTGTGCTGGTCATCCACCAGTGGATGGGCCTCACCGGCCACGAGCAGATGATCGCGGACCGCCTGGCCGGACTGGGCTACGTGGCCCTGGCGGCCGACATCTACGGCGAAGGGGTGCGCCCCAAGGACACGGGCGAGGCCGCGACCCAGGCAAAGCTCTACAAGGGCGACCGGAACCTGTACCGCCGGCGCATCCGCGCCGGACTGGACACGCTCAAGGCCCAGGCCGGGGTGGATCCGGCCCGGGTGGCGGTGATCGGCTTCTGCTTCGGAGGCACCGGAGCCCTGGAGGCCGCCCGGGCCGGCATGCCGGTGGCGGGAGTGGTCTCGTTCCACGGCGGCCTGGACTTCGTTCCGGCCCTCGACTCGCCCGCCATCACCGCCAAGGTGCTGGTCTGCCACGGCGCCGACGACAAGTTGGAATCGCCCCAGGAGATCGCCGCCTTCCACGATGAAATGCGCAAGACCAAGGCCGATTACATGTTCGTCTCCTATGGTGGCGCGGTGCACGCCTTCACCCAGAAGGAGGCCGGCGACGATCCGTCCAAAGGGTTTGCGTACAACGAGGCGGCGGCCCGCCGGAGTTGGCAGAACATGAGGGATTTCTTCACAGAGCTTTTCTAAACGATAAAGCGCCTGGCCCGGCCCCTGCCGGCCGCCCGGCAGGGGCCGAAATCTTCGATTGCTCAAATGGGATTTTTACGTAAACTGGCTTCGGTCTCACCCGTAATTTGACAAGGATGGTTTATGATAATGGCGGCGTTGGCGGTGCTGGTGGTGTTGGTTGCCTGGACTCTGGCCTTCTTCCGGAGCGGTTTGCCGGTCTGGACGGTGGCGGTCGCGGGGGCGCTGGGGAGCTGCCAGTGGCTGTCCGGGCGCGCCGGCCTGCCCTGGGCGGCCGGCACCGGCTGGGCCGTGTGGGGCTGCTTCGCCTTGGCGGCCGTGGCCCTGAACACGCCGGCCCTGCGCCGGGCCCTGGTGATGCGGCCCCTGCTCGGCCTGGTCCGGAGCAAGCTGCCGCCCCTGTCCCGGACCGAGCGGGAGGCGCTGGAAGCGGGCACGGTCTGGTGGGACGGCGAGCTGTTCGGCGGCGCCCCCGACTGGAAAAAGCTGCTGGCCCAGCCTCGGGCCACCCTGACCCCGGAGGAGCAGGCCTTCCTGGACGGGCCGGTGGAGGAACTGTGTGGCATGCTGGACGACTGGCGGATCGTGGAGGAACTGCACGACCTGCCGCCGGAAGTCTGGCAGTTCCTCAAGACCAAGGGCTTCCTGGGCATGATCATCCCCAAGAAATACGGCGGCCTGGGCTTCTCGGCCCTGGCCCACTCCCAGGTGATCATCAAGGTCGCCAGCCGCAGCGTCACCGCGGTGGTCACCGTGATGGTGCCCAATTCCCTGGGCCCGGCGGAGCTGCTGAACCACTACGGCACCGAGGAGCAGAAGAACCACTACCTGCCACGGCTGGCCCGGGGCCTGGAGATCCCCTGCTTCGCCCTCACCGGCCCCGAGGCCGGCAGCGACGCCGCCTCCATGCCCGACACCGGCGTGGTCTGCAAGGGCACCTTCGAGGGCCGGGAAATCACCGGCATCCGGCTCAACTGGGAGAAGCGCTACATCACCCTGGGCCCGGTGGCCACGCTGCTGGGCCTCTCGTTCCGGCTGCTCGATCCCGACCACCTGCTCCAGCAGGGCGCCGAAGGCATCACCCTGGCGCTGATCCCCACCAGCACTCCGGGCATCACCATCGGCTCCCGGCACAACCCCCTGGGCATCCCGTTCATGGTGGGCCCCAACTGGGGCAAGGACGTGTTCATCCCGCTGGACTGGATCATCGGCGGCGCCGCCGAGGCCGGCAACGGCTGGAAGATGCTCATGGAAAGCCTGGCGGCTGGCCGCTCCATCTCCCTCCCGGCGCTCAGCACCGGCGGCGGCAAGCTGGTGTCCCAGGGCGCCGGCGCCTACGCCCGGGTGCGGCGCCAGTTCAAGCTGCCCATCGGCAAGTTCGAAGGCGTGGAGGAGGCCCTGGCCAGGATCGCGGGTCACACCTACCTGATGGACGCCGCCCGGACCCTCACCTGCGGCGCCATCGACCAGGGCGAGCGCCCGTCGGTCATCTCGGCCATCGTGAAATACCAGTGCACCGAGCGCATGCGCATCGTCCTGAACGACGGCATGGACACCGTGGGCGGCAGCGGCATCTGCCTCGGCCCGCGCAACCTGTTCGGGCGCACCTATCAGGCCCTGCCCATCGGCATCACCGTGGAGGGCGCCAACATCCTCACCCGCACCCTGATCATCTTCGGCCAGGGCGTCATCCGCTGCCACCCCTACGTGCTGAACGAGATGCGCGCCGTGGCCAACCCGGACCCGGTCAAGGGCCTGCTGGAATTCGACCGGCACATGGGCGGCCACATGGCCTTCGGCCTGGGCACGGCGGCCCGGAGCCTGTTCCACGGGCTCACCGGCGGCCGCCTGGTGCGCGCCCCGGGCGGGCCGGCGCACCGCTACTACCAGGCGGTCTCCCGCTACTCCGCCGGCTTCGCGCTCACCGCCGACGTCGCCCTGCTCACCCTGGGCGGCGGCCTGAAGCGCAAGGAGAAGCTCTCCGGCCGCATGGCCGACATCCTCAGCAACCTCTACCTGGTCTCCGCGGCCCTCAAGCAGTTCGAGGACCACGGCCGGCCCGCGGGCGAACTGCCGCTGCTGCGCTGGTCCTGCGAGACCAGCCTGCTGAAGATCCAGGAAAGCTTCGACGGCCTGTTCCGCAACCTGCCCAGCCGTCCTGCGGCCTGGCTGCTCCGGCGGCTGGTGTTCCCCATCGGCCGGCACCAGTCCGGACCGAGCGACCGCCTGGGGCACCAGGCCGCCGCGCTCCTGATGGAACCCTCCGCGGCCCGGGACCGGCTGACTTCGGGCATCTTCATGCCCATGGACAGCCGCGAGCCGCTCAAGCGCATGGAGGAGACCCTGACCAAGGTGATCGCCGGCGAGCTGGTGGAGAAGAAGTTGTGGGCCGGCGTGGCCGCCAAGGCCATCCGCGCCGGCGGCGACGCCCAGATGCTGGCCGACGGCCTCGGCGCCGGGGTGATCACCGCGGAGGAGGGCAGGACCCTGCGCGCGGCCCTGGAAGCACGCAAGGAAGCAGTCAAGGTGGACGATTTCCCGCAGGTGCGCCAGCCCAAGACCAAGGAGTGAACGATGGGAGTTGAAGGGGCCTACGCCGGCGGGCGGCCCGTCTATTTCGTCGACGGCGGGCGCACGCCGTTCCTGAAGGCGCGCGGCACCCCGGGCCCGTTCCACGCTTCGGACCTGGCGGTGGCGGCGGGCAAGGCCCTGCTGGCGCGGCAGCCGTTCGAGCCCGGGCAGCTGGACGAAGTGGTGTTCGGCTGCATCATCCCCGGCGTGGACGAACTCAACATCGCCCGGATCATCGCCCTGCGCCTGGGCTGCGGCAAGGCCATGCCGGCCTGGACCGTGCAGCGCAACTGCGGCTCCGGCATGCAGGCCATCGACTGCGCCGCCCAGGACATCGCCCAGGGCCGGGCCGACCTGGTGCTGGCCGGGGGGACCGAGGCCATGAGCCAATCCCCGGTGCTGCTGGGCGACGCCATGGTGAAGCTGCTGGCGGACCTGGCCAAGGGCCGCTCGGCCTGGGCCAAGCTCAAGGTGCTGAGCCGGCTGCGCCCCGCCCATCTCAAACCGGTGATCGGCCTGGCGCGCGGCCTCACCGACCCCATCAGCGGGCTCAACATGGGCCAGACCGCCGAGGGGCTCGCCAGCCGGTTCGGCATAAGCCGGGAGCGCATGGACGGCTTCGCCCTGGCCAGCCACCAGCGCCTGGCCCGGGCCCAGGACGGCGGCCGGCTGGAGGAACTGGCCCCCATGTTCGGCGCCGACGGCACCCTGTACGACCGGGACGAGGGCCTGCGCCGCGATGCCGACCTGCCGGCCCTGGCCCGCCTGAAGCCGGCCTTCGAGCCGCCCCACGGCCTGGTCACCGCCGGCAACAGCGCCCAGATCACCGACGGCGCCGCCTGCCTGCTCCTGGCCAGCGCCAGCGCCGTGAAGAAGCATGGGTTGACCGTCCTGGGCCGGGTGGAGGATTGCCACTGGGCCGGGCTCGAGCCCAGCCAGATGGGCCTGGGGCCGGTGCACGCCATGGCCCCGATCATGGCGCGCCAGCGCCTGGACAGCGCCGGGGTGGACTACTGGGAGATCAACGAGGCCTTCGCCGTCCAGGTGCTGGCCTGCACCGAAGCCTGGCGGAGCGCGGACTACTGCCGGGAGGAGCTGGGGCTGGCGGCCCCGTTCCGGGCCATCGACCCGGACCGGCTCAACGTCGACGGCGGCGCCGTCGCCCTGGGCCACCCGGTGGGCTGCAGCGGCGCACGCATCGTCCTGCACCTGCTGCACGTTCTCAGGCGCAACGGCGCCGGCCTGGGCATGGCGAGCATGTGCATCGGCGGCGGCCAGGGCGGGGCCATGCTGATCCGGGCGCTGGATGGGCTGGAGGGGGAAGGGCATGCTTGATCTGGTGGAACAGGTGCACCATTGGCGGCTGGACCAGGATGAAGGCGGGATCCTGTGGCTCACCCTGGATCGTGCCGCCAGCCCGGTCAACGCGCTGTCCAGCGAGGTGATGGGGGAACTGGAGCGGATGCTGCCGGCCATCGCCCGGACCGGCGCCAAGGGGCTGGTGATCCGCTCCGGCAAGGCCGGCTTCATCGCCGGGGCCGACGTCGGCGAATTCACCGGCCTGACCGGCACATCCCAGGCCCTGGCCCACATCCAGCGCGGCCAGGAGATCTTCCGGCAGCTGGAACTGCTGCCCATGCCCAGCGCGGCCATGATCCACGGTTTCTGCCTGGGCGGCGGGCTGGAGCTGGCCCTGGCCTGCACCTACCGGATCGCCTCCGACGCGCCCGAAACCAAGCTGGGCCTGCCCGAGGTCCAGCTGGGCATCCATCCCGGCTTTGGCGGCACCGTTCGGCTCACCGCACTGCTGGGGCCTTCGGCCGCCATGGACCTGATGCTCACCGGCCGGCCGGTGTCGGCCCGGACCGCGCGCAAGCTGGGCCTGGTGGACGCCGTGGTGCCCGAGCGGCATCTGGCCAGGGCGGCGGCCGCGGCCATCCGCGGCGGCAGGCCGGCGCGCCGGGCTTCCCTGGTCCAACGGCTGCCCGGGTTCTGGCCGCTGAAGCCGGTCCTGGCCTGGTTCCTGCGCCGCAAAGTGGCCGAACGCGCCCGGCCGGAGCACTACCCGGCACCGTTCGCGCTCATCGACCTGTGGTCCCGCTTCGGCGCGAACCGCGACGCCATGTTCCGGGCCGAGGCCGCTTCCGTGGCCCAGCTGGTCACCGGCGCCACCGCGCGCAACCTGGTGCGGGTCTTCCATCTCCAGGAAAAGCTCAAGGGCCTGGCCCGGACCGGGCTGCCGGTGGCCCGCTATGTCCACGTGGTGGGCGGCGGCGCCATGGGCGGCGACATCGCCGCCTGGTGCGCGCTCCAGGGCCTGCTGGTGACGGTGCAGGACGTGGATGCCGGGCGTCTGGCCCAGGTGGTCAAGCGGGCCGCCCAGCTGTTCCACAAGAAGCTCAAGCAGCCGCGCGAGGCCCAGGCCGCCATGGACCGGCTGGTGCCCGATCCGCTCGGCGCCGGGGTTGCCCGGGCCGACCTGGTGATCGAGGCCATCTTCGAGGACGCCGACGCCAAGACCGCCCTGTACCGCGATCTGGAACCGCGCATGAAGCCCGGCGCCATCCTCGCCACCAACACCTCCAGCATCCCGCTGGAACGGCTGGCGCAGGGGCTGGCGCGCCCGGAGCAGTTCGTCGGGCTGCATTTCTTCAACCCGGTGCCGAGCATGCTGCTGGTGGAGGTGGTCACCATGGCCGGCACCGCCCAGGGCACGGTGGACCGGGCCACCGCCTTCGTCGGAGCGATCCGCAAGCTGCCGCTGCCGGTGAAGAGTTCCCCGGGGTTCCTGGTCAACCGCATCCTGATGCCCTACCTCATGGAGGCCCTCACCCTGGTGGACGAAGGGGTGCTCCCGGCCGAGGTGGACCGGGCCGCCCTGGCCTTCGGCATGCCCATGGGCCCGGTGCTGCTGGCCGACACCGTGGGGCTGGACATCTGCCTGTCGGTGGCGCGCATCCTGATCGGCCGTTTCGGCGGCACCGTGCCCAGGCGGCTGGAGGAGATGGTGGCTGCGGGGCACCTGGGGAAGAAGACCGGGCAGGGCTTCTACCGGTTCAGCCACGGCAAGCCGGAGATCCCCAAGGGTGCCGCCCCGGCGCCCGGCGGCGTGATCGAGCAGCGGCTCATGCTGCGCCTGGTCAACGAGGCAGTGGCCTGCCTGCGCGAGAAGGTGACCCAGGACGAGGACCTGCTGGACGCCGGGGTGATCTTCGGCACCGGCTTCGCGCCCTTCCGGGGCGGTCCGTTGTGCTACAACCGGGAGGAAGGCATCACCCGCCAGGAAAGCCAGCTCAAGTCCCTGGAGGACCTTTACGGCAACCGGTTCGCCCCGGATCCGGGCTGGTCGCTGCTCTAGCCTAGGCTTTGGGTGTCATAAGCCCGAAATAGGTCAGGGTCGCGTCCGAATCATTGATCAGCCCGTGGCTGTGGCCCGCCTTGACCACGAACAGATCGCCCGCGGCCACCGGGAACTTTCGGCCGTCCAGCACGCCCTGGCCGCGGCCGTCCAGGATCAGGTAGAGTTCCTCGGTGTCGGGATGGCCATGCTCGCCGATGCTGGAGCCCGGCTCCAGCACGGTGCGTCCCGCCGCCAGCACCCCGGCCAGATCGTCCTTGGCCAGATAGGCGGCGCTGTGGGCCGGGCCGACGCCGCCCCGGGTGTTCATCTTGGCGGTGACCGGCAGTTCGGCGAGTTTGAGGATCATGGGACGCTCCTGAAAAAGCAGAGTGTACTACGGGGCCGGCGGGAGCGCGCCGGGGGTGACCTTCAGGTGCATCTCGAAGGGCCGCTCCGTGTCCTCGACGATCTCCGGGGTGAGGAAGAACATCAGCTCCTCGGAATTCTTGGTCCTGGAATCGGACGAGAACAGTTTGCCCACGAACGGCAGGCTGCCCAGGAACGGGATCCCGCTCTTGTTGTCGGTGGTGGTGTCCCGCTTGATGCCGCCCAGGACAATCACGTCGCCTTTGACCGCGCGCACCGTGGCCTGCTCCTCGATGGTGTTGATGATGGGATAGGGGATCGTATTGACGGTGGTGAACCCGCTCAGGCTGGTGACCTGGGGATAGATGTTCAGCACCATGTCGTCGTCCAGTCCCACCTGGACCCCCACTTGCATATAGAGCCCCAGCCTGGTCGTGTCGGTCGAGTAGACCGGCTGGCCGTAGGAGTCCCGGCTGTCGATTTTCGGCAGAATGTATTCGGTTCCGCTGAGGATGAAACTCTTCTCTCCATCCAGGACCAGCAGGGTGGGGTTGGCCACAGTCCTGGATTCCCCGGCCTGTTCCATGGCGTTCAGGGTGGCGTTCAAGCTCACCAGCGAATGGGTGAACCGGCCCAGGCTGAGGCCCGCGCCCTGGGCGGGGGCGCTGCTGCTGCTACTGCTGCTGGAGCTGTCAGCGCTGGACGGGGCGAGGTTGCTCTGTTCGTTGGCGGTCATGGTCAGGCTCGACATCCAGGCCACACCCAGGTTGCGGGAGGCGTTGCTGGTCATCTGCACCACCCGGATGTTCACCCGCACCTGCCTGCGCGGCCGGTCGAGCTTGCGGGCCAGGGCCAGCGCCCTGAGCACCTTGTCCTGCTTCCCGGTGAACACCACGTCATGGGTGCGGTTCACCTTTTCGGTGGCTTTGAGGGCCCGGATGCCGCCGATCTTCTCATTGACGCCGCCGGTGCTCTCCACTTCCGGGGTGAGGAACTGGGGACCTGTCGCGACCAGAAAACCGTCTCCCTCCGGGAACAGCAGCTTTATGGTTTCGGCCAAGGAGCTTGCGTCGATCCGCCTGCAGCGGTAGGTGGCTTCGACGTCCGTGTCCGTGTCTTCGGGGCTGAGGAAACGCAGCTTCAGGTCGATGGGCAGACCGACGGTGTAGCCACCATCGTATTTCACGTATTCCAGGTCCGCCGCCCGCACGATCTCCTTCAACGCCCGGTCGAACGGCAGGTTGACGAAAGTGACCGTGATCAGGGTGGGCGGCCGGTCCAGGATGGTCAGGTTCTTCTTGGCCCGCTTGGCGAATTCCCACAGGACGGTCTCGGCGTCCTGGCGATGGACGTCCAGAGTGTAGGTTTCCGGCGGAACCTCGGAGGCCTCCGGGGTCTCGGATCCTTGGACGGGCGCGGGGGCCTCGGCGTGGGCCTCGGCCGTGGCGCGGCGGCGCCGGGAGAGATGCTCCGGCGCGCCCAGCAGCAGCGGGGCACAGAGCAGCAGGGTGAACAGGTGGCGGACCGGCCGCAGCCTGGCGGTCATCGGAACGCCCTTGGATCCGGGGCTGGAGACCTGGGAACGACCTGGCAGATGAAGGCGATGATCTGGGGATCGGGCACTTCGATGGTGGTGCCGGCCGAGCTCCGGATCGTGCGGTGGGTCATGGCCGGCCGGCCGGATTGCACCCCGCCCAGATCGAACGGCCCCAGGCGGCCGGGTTCCCGCCCCCGGCAGCCGGTCAAGCTGAGCTTCCGGGCCAGCAGGAGGCCGGTGACATAGAGCGGCATGACGCCCGGGGACGGGTCCGCGGGGTTGCCGGTGGAGACCATGAGGAATCCGGCGTTTTCCTGCAGCATCCAGGTGTGGGCGCTGAAGATCGCCGGATCCATCCAGGGACGGGTCACCTTCACCCGCTTGAGTTCCACGCTGAGGACCATGCCCGGAGCCCAGGCCGGCGCTTGCGCGTTCCGCGCGGGCAAAGGCGCCGTGTCATTGCTGGAGGGCGCCTGCAGGTCCGCCTGCTGAAAGGTCATGGGGTGCCAGCCGGTGCCGGTGGCCCACTGCTCCACGGGGGGGTAGGTGGTGACCGGCAGCCAGGGCTGGGGAGCGTTGCTGCGCAGGCGCGCGTTCTGCAGACCGGTGCGGAGATTCTGGAACATGACCAGGGCGTTGCTCTGGTAGGCCTGCTGCACCGCATCCAGGGCCATCTGGATGGGCCGCCGGTAGCCGAGCGATTCCCAGGTTTTCCGGGCTGCCTCCACGGCCTGATCCAGGCCGGGCGGCAGGGGCTTTTTGGCGGCCCGGCTTTCCGCCAGGGCGAGCGCTCTGGCATCCTGGGCTGCCAGGTATTCCGCCTGGTATTTCTGGAAGCCCGCGTACTCCCTGGTCGGCTGTCCCGGCCGCGACCGGTCATAGAGGGCGCGTTTGGCGGCCAAGGCCGCGTTGCGGGCGGCGAGATCCTGGTACCTGGTGATGGCGGCGGTGTCCAGAACGCGTTCTAGGATCCGGGAAACCTGATTGCCGGAGATGTGGTAGATCCTCGAGGGTTCCGGCACCTGGTCCACCAGTTGGCTGACGGCATAGGAGGGGGTCACCAGGTCGGACCGGCTCAGGCCGATGCCCGGGCTGGCCAGGATCAGGAACTCCTCGCTCTGTTCGCCGGCCCTGGGCGGGGTGAAAGCCGCGGCGAACTTGGCATACATGAATTCGAGCAGAGCTACCTGGGCGGCGGCCTGGGCGGCCAGGGACTGACAGCAGACCAGCGATGCCGCGATCAGGAATCCTTGCGTGGCGCCTGGGCTCACGTCACTTGACCGTCTTGGCGGGGCATTTGGGCACGATCGAGCAGACGAAGGCGACGATCTGCGGATCCCGGATGGTGATCTCGTTCTGCGCTTTCTGGGCCGCTGCCGGTTTCCCGCCGGTTTCCTCCCGCAGGGCGAAAGGGCCGAAACTTGGTTTCCCTTCAGCCTTGAGATCCTTCTGATACGCATGCCTGAAGGCCGGGGTGATGGCTCTGGCCTTGAACGTCACATCGCGGGCGATGACGAAAGCCGTGGTGTACAGGGGTAGCCGCCCCCCGCCCTTGCCATCGGAAACCACGCCCCGGTCCCAGGTCCACTGATTGCTGGTGAACACCTGCCAGTCCACCCAGGGGCGGTTGATGATCACCTTCTTGATTTTCATGGTGATTTCCAGGGATTTGTCCGCGGCCAGGGCTTGCATCCGCTGCGCGGCATGGCCGCCGCCAAATTTCAGGAAGGCGGCGGCCTTGACGTCCGTGGGGTTGAGGTCGGAGTCATGCTTCCGGCCGGAGGCTTTGAAGGAGAAGACCATCCAGCCGTCATCGCTGGTCCACTGGTCCATCGACGGGAAGGTGGAAACGATGTAGGAACCCATCAGTGCCGCGTTTTGGAAATCGGCGTTGCGCTGATACCACCAGGCCGCCGGGTCGACGTTCGAGTATTTCCTGGAGGTGCCCAGGGCCACCTCGATCTCCTGGCGCTTGCCTTGCATCGTCCAGGCGGTCGCGGCCCGGATCACCCGGGTGTTGGTGGTGGGGCTTGCCGTAAGGCCCTTGCCATGGGCATGGTTGAGCCAGCGCTCCGCTTCCTGCTTCGTGGCCTCCAGGTCGAATTCATCCTGCAATTTTTCATACAGCTTCATGGACCGTCCATCGGGCCGGGTGAAATCGACCGCACGGTCATACTCGGCCTTCTGGGCAAGGGTGAGTTGCACCGGCGGGTCCGCCCTGTGGAACGCCATGATTTCGTCGTAAAGCTTGCTGAAGGGGACCTTGCCTCGGGTGTGGACGGGGTTGAAAGCGGCTGTCTGGTCCAGCAGCCGGTTCACGTAGAGCACATCCTCCGGCACCTTGCTGTTCAGCGGAGACAGGGTGATGCCCGGTACCTCAAGGCAGACCATCAGGTTCACGTCCTTGCTGCCGCCGCGCACGACCGAGGCGAGCACGGCATAGAATCTCTGCCACATGGGTTCGGGCTCGCCGGCGCCGCCGGCCGGGGCCAGGCTGAGCAGGATCAATGCGCAAGCAGCCCTTTGAATTGTTCTCACGGTGCCACTCCAGCGCCACTCAACCAAACGAGTTGATATAAAATATGTATAGTTTCTTCGATAGTCAATGAACAATTATTTTTTAATCAACTTTGATTAATTCAATATTGCTTTTTATTGGGGCATTTATGGAATGACGCTGGCAATGTCTCGTCCCAACAATATAATAAGTTAATTAAACGAGAAGACCGTGACCCTGTTCCTGGAGCGAACTGCAAACCCCCTGGGGGCCTTGCCGGCCCTGGGCGGCAGTCTGATCCTGGCCCTGGCCCTGGCCTGCGGTTCGCACCAGGCGACGCCGCTGCAGATCCAGCTGACGCCGCCGGCCAATGCCATGCCGTCCCCCGGGGACCGGGTGGTGTTCCAGGTGAGCGCCCAGGGCGGCAGCTCCCCGATTTACCAGTGGTACAAGAACGCTCAGCCCATCGCCGGCGCCAACTCGGCGAGCCTGGTGGTGTTCCCGGTGGCGCTCGGGGACGCCGGCAGCTACCAGCTCCAGGCCACCGACGGGAGCACCAGCCTGGAGACCGCGCCCTTCGTGCTGGAGCCGGTGGAGCGGTCCTGGGTGGTCACCAGCGCCGCCGACAGCGGCCCCGCCACCCTGCGCGACCTGCTGGCCCGGGCCAACGGAGCGCCTGGGCTCAACGGCATCCAGTTCAGGCTTCCCGGCACGGACCGCATCACCCTGGTGAGCACGCTGCCGCCGGTCACCGGCACGATCTGCATCCTGGGCCCCTACGGCACCCGCCTCACGGTGGACGGCGGCGGCGCCTGCCGGCCCCTGTTCCTGGATGGCGGCACCCTGGTGCTGGACAACTTCACCTTGGCCCATGGCCTGGGCAGGGGCGGCGACGGCCTGGGCGGCGGCGGCGGAGCCGCCGGCATGGGCGGCGCCATCTTCATGAACGCGGGCAGCCTGGACCTGCGGCGGATGACCTTCCAGGGCAACCACGCCCAGGGCGGGAGCAGCCACCCGGGTGGCGACGGGGAGAATGGCGGCGGGGGCGGCTTTGGCGGAGACAGCCCGGCCACCGGGGGCCAGGGCGGCGACGGCGGTCTGCTGGGCGGGACCGGCGGCCTGGGGGGGCTGAACGGCAGCGGTGACAGCGCCGCGGCGGGCGGCGGGTCGGCTGGCGGCGGCGGCGGGGCCGACCGGGGCGGTCCCCTGGACACCGCCCCGGCCGGCTGGTTGGACGGAGGCAACGGCGGCGAGGGCGGGTTCGGCGGCGGCGGCGGGTTCAGCGTCGGCCCGCTGGGGATCGGCGGCGGCTCCCGGTTCGGCGGCGGCGGCGGCGGCAGCGGCGGAGGGATCCTCGCCATGGTGTTCCCCGGCGGAGGCGGCGGGGAGAGCGGCATCTTCGGCGGCGACGGCGGCGTGGGCAAAGGGGTCTTGCCCGGCCTGGGCGGCGCAGGCGCCGGCCTGGGCGGCGCCCTGTTCCTGCGCGAAGGCAGCCTGGCCATGTCCCAATGCCAGTTCATCGACAACCATGCCCTGCCAGGCGCCGGGGACCCGACCGGGGGCGTTCTGCAGGCTCTGGCGGAAGGCAAGGGCGGGGCCGTGTTCATCTACGCCCATGACAACGCCAGCGCGCCGGCCGCTTTCTTGAAGCAGCTCCAGGCCCAGTCCTTCAGCCTGAACACCGCCGCCGGCCTGGCGGAGTCCACGGCGCTGGATAACGACGATTATTACATCGCCGACCTGCTGCTGCCCGATGCCCGGCGCGGCTCGCCCCTGGTGCCAGCGCCAGGGCGACCGCAATCCGGCCCTGAACCTAAAAATATCCGGAGTTTCAGGAAAAATTAAAAGAATGGGGGTTGCCTATAGGCAAATAATAATTATTTTTTTGGGTTATGAATCAGGTCTTTATCGACCCTTCCGAGCCATTCCGGTTGCCGCTTGAGCCGGTGAATCCGGTCGTGGACCTGTGTTTTCCCATCATCCAGGGGCCTGCCCTGGAGATTGACCATGGCCAGGCCCTGCACCAGGCCCTGGGCGCGCGCTGCGCCGGCCTGGCGCGGATCCCGGGGTTGGGCATCCATGCCGTGCGCGGCACGCCGGGACCCGTGAAAGGCGAACTGGTGCTGACCGGCGAATCCGAAGTGCGCCTGCGCCTCCCCGCCGGATCAGCCGGTCTGCTGACCGAACTGGCCGGCGCGGAACTGGAACTGGCCGGCCACCGGATCCGCCTGGGGGAGCCCTGTGTCCATGCCCTGACGCCAGTCTCGGCGCTCTGGGCCCGCACCGTCACCATCCACTTCCGGGACCTGGCCATCGGCGCCGCCCAGGCCCAGCTGGCGTTCCGCCTGGCCCAGGACTGCCCCTGGGGCAGTTTCAGGATCCTCCGGCCGCGCACCATCCGGTTCGAGGGCCGGCAGTTGCTGGGTTTCGAACTGGCGGTGCGCAACCTTGCGCCCCAGGCCAGCCTGCTGCTCCAGGCCCAGGGCTTCGGCGGTCGGCGTGCCCTGGGCTGCGGCCTGTTCGTGCCGTTCGCCGCCAGCGCGCGCAGCAAGGCGATCGCGAGTTAATACAGCCGCCCCACCAGTGCCGCCACCGCCGTCTCCACCCGCAGGATGCGTCCGCCCAGGTGCACCGGCCGGCAGCCGCTGCGGGTCAGCAGATCGATCTCCGCGGGGATGAAGCCGCCTTCCGGACCGATCACCAGGGTGACCGGGCCCGCCGCCGCCCGCGGGCAGGCCGCTTCGGCGCCGGGGTGGGCCAGCAGCGCCTGGGTGCCGCGGCACAGACCGGGCAGCTCGTCCTCGGCGAAGGGGCGCAGCAGCCGGCGCAGGTGCAGCTCCGGCAGCATGGTGTCCCGGGCCTGCTCCAGGCCCAGGACACGCTGCAGCAGGAGGTTCGCCTCGGCCAGGCGCGGGCTGTGCCAGTAGCTCTTCTCCACCTTCCAGGCGTTCACCAGGTAGATCCGGGCCACGCCCAGGCTGGTGGCGGCGGCCAGCACCCGGTTCAGCACCTTGGGCCGGGGCAGGGCCAGGACCAGGGTGAGCGGCAGCTTGGCCGGCGCGGGCTGGTCCAGCTCCACTTCCAGCTCCAGCGCCTCGGCATCCAGCCGGGTCACCCGGCCGCGGCCCATTTCCCCTTGCAGCAGCCCCACGGCCAGCTCGTCCCCGGCCTTGGCCCGGTGCACTTCGGTGACGTGCTTCAGGCGCCGGCCGGTGAGCCGGACCCGGCCGGGGGCCAGGAAGTCCTCCTCGGTCAGGATCAGGAGGTTCATGGCCGGGGCCGGCAGGATAGGCCGAACGGACGGACCCTGATAAGCTGGATGGTCATTGTGTTTGGAGACCTTCGTGAAAATACTCATTCTGGGCGTTAACGGATTCGTCGGTTCCCATCTGGTCGAGCGCGTGCTGCGGGAGACCCATTGGGAAGTCTACGGGATGGACCTGGGCAGCCACAAGGTCGCCGAGTTCCTGGACAATCCCCGCTTCCACTTCGTCGAAGGCGACATTTCCATCAGCAAGGAGTGGATCGAGTACCACGTCAAGAAGTGCGACGTGATCCTGCCCCTGGTGGCGATCGCCACCCCCAAGGTCTACGTCACCGACCCGCTGCGGGTGTTCGAACTGGATTTCGAGGAGAACCTGCGGATCATCCGCCACTGTGTGAAGTACAAGAAGCGGGTGATCTTCCCCAGCACCTCCGAGGTCTACGGTATGTGCCCGGACACCGAGTTCGACGAGGAGACCTCCTGCCTGGTCACCGGCCCCATCCCCATGCAGCGCTGGATCTACAGCACCTCGAAGCAGCTGCTGGACCGGGTCATCTGGGGCTATGGCTTCCGGGACGGGCTGCAGTTCACCCTGGTGCGGCCGTTCAACTGGATGGGACCCAAACTGGACAGCCTGAACACCGCCAAGGAGGGCTCGTCCCGGCTGGTGACCCAGTTCGCCTGGAACCTGTTCAACGGCGAGCCGCTCAAGCTGGTGGACGGCGGCGGCCAGCGGCGCTGCTTCTGCGACGTGGAGGACGCCATGGACGGCCTGATGGCGGTGCTGCACAACGAGGGCGGCAAGGCCGACGGCAAGATCTTCAACATCGGCAATCCGGGCAATGACTACAGCGTCAAGGACATCGCCGAGATGATGGTGGAGATCTGGAAGGACCATCCGTTCCGCCTGGAGCGCGGCACGCCGGTCTCCGAGATCATCGGCGAGGACAGCGGCACCTTCTACGGCAAGGGCTACCAGGACGTGCTGGTGCGCACCCCCAGCATCCGGCGCATGCAGGAGACCTTCGGCTTCCAGCCGAAGATCGGCATCAAGGAAGCGCTGCGCAAGTCCTTGGACTTCTTCGTGGAAGAGCACAAGGCCATGGAAAAGATCGTCGAAACCGAATGACCCGGAGGGAACGCTGGCAGCTCCTCTCGATCTGGTTCTTCCTGGGGCTGGTGCCGCTGTTCATGCGGCCCCTCTGGGAGCCGGACGAGGCCCGCTACGCTGAGATCCCCCGGGAGATGCTGGCCCTGGGCGACTGGCTTACGCCACGGCTGAACTACGTGCTCTATTTCGAGAAGCCGCCCCTGCAGTACTGGCTGTCGGCCATCTCCATGCGGCTGCTCGGGCCCTGGCCCTTCGCGGCCCGGCTGCCCCTGGCCCTGGCCACCCTGATCAGCCTGTGGTGCGTCTGGCGCCTGGCCCGGCGGCTGGGGGCGCGCCAGCCGATCTGGGCGGTGTTCATGCTGGGCACCGCCATCCTGTCGTTCATCGTCGGCCAGATCCTCACCCTGGACGCCCTGTTCTCAGCCTTCCAGGTGCTGGCCGTGGTGGCCGCGGTCGAAGCCGTGGCGGCCCGGTTCCAGGGCCGGGGCGGGCTGGGCTGGTCCCTGCTGGCCTACGCCGCGCTCGCCCTGGCGATGCTCACCAAGGGCCTGGCGGCTCCGGTGCTGGTGGGCCTGTCCATGGCCTGCACGCTGCCCTGGGCCTGGCGCGTGCCCGGGCTGCGCGCCGCCGTGCTCAGGACCCTGCTGGATCCCCTGGGCTGGCTGCTGTTCGCGGCCCTGGCGGTGCCCTGGTTCGTGCTGGTGGACCGGGCCAACCCCGGGCATGCCACGTTCTTCTTCATCCATGAGCACTTCGCCCGGTTCACCTCGCACGTCCATTCCCGCCAGGGTTCCAACAACCCGGTCATGGACAAGCTCTACTTCGTGGGCGTGCTCGCCGCCGGGCTCATCCCCTGGCTCTGCGCCGCCGGGGTCGGGCTGAAGCGCGGCTGGGCCTTCATGCGGCGTCCCGCCGGCCCGGTGACCGAACAGGCCCCCCTGCACCGCTGGACCCTGGCCGCGACGCTGCTGGCGGTCCTGGTGCCGCTGGCCTTCTACTCGGTCTCGGGCTCCAAGCTGCCGCCCTACATCCTGCCCGCCATGGTGCCCATCCTGGCCCTGGCCTGCGCCTTCGAACGGGAAGGCGAAACCCTCAAGGCCCTGGCCCGCTCCGGCCGGGAGCTGCTGCTGCTGGGCATCGCGCTGGCCCTGGCCGGCCCCTTCCTGGTGAAGCAGGCTTCGGGCATAGGCTGGGTGTGTGCCACCGGCGCCGCCCTGGCCGCCCTGGGCTGCTGGGCCATGCGTCCCCGGGGCCTCACCGGGAGCCGCTGGATGGCCGGGCTCGGCGCGGCGATGCTGCTGGTCACCGTGGCGGCCGGCGAAGTGGCCGGGCCGGGCAAGGACGCCGGCGCGCTGGTCAAGCGGGCCCCGGCCAACGCCCAGTGGATCAGCTGCGGCAACTATTTCCAGGCCATCCCCTTCGTCAGCCGGCAGCGGACGGTGGTGGTGGCGGGGACCGGCGAGCTGGAGTACGGCCGGGACCACCTTGACGCCCGGGAGCGCGACCGCTGGTTCCAGAATGATGACAAGGCCCTCACCCCCATGGCCTTGCGCCTGCGGGCGGAGGACCCGTCCCGGCCGGTCTGGGCCCTGGTGGACAAGAACACCTGGAAGGACCTGCCCGAGCCGCAGCGCCAGGCCTGGGCGGTGAAGGGGGCATCGCCCTCCTGCTTCCTGGTGGCCTTGCAGTAACATCAAGCCATGAAAGAAGCGCCGATCTACCTCGACAACAACGCGACCACGATGCTGGCGCCCGAAGCACTGGCAGCCATGCTGCCCTACCTCCAGGGGCAGTACGGCAACGCCGGCTCGGCCCACCTCCTGGGCCGGCTGGCCGAGGGCGCGGTGGCCAACGCCCGGGCCCAGTTGGCCGGCTTCCTGGGCTGCCAGGACGCGGAACTGGTCTTTAACAGCGGCGGCACCGAAGGGCTGAACCACGCCATCCGCGGCGTGTTCGAGGCCCTCCCCGCAAAGCGTCACTTCGTCACCACCGCCGTGGAGCACAGCGCCGTGCTGGCCATCGCCGACTGGCTGAAGCGCCAGGGGGTGGAGGTCACCCTGCTGGGGGTGGACCGGGACGGCCGGCTGGACCTGGACGAACTGGCTGCGGCCCTGCGTCCGGACACCGCCCTGGTCTCGGTCATGGCGGCCAACAACGAATCCGGCGTGCTGTTCCCGCTGGCGGAGGCGGGCGCCCTGGCCCGGGCCGCCGGCGCGCTGTTCCATGTGGACGGCACCCAGGCCGTGGGCAAGGTGCCCATCGGCCTCTCCGGGCTGCCGGTGGATCTGTTCAATCTGAGTTCGCACAAGTTCCACGGCCCCAAGGGCATCGGCGCGCTCTACGCGCGGCGCGGGCTGCGCCTGAAGCCGTTCATGCTGGGCGGCGGCCAGGAGCGGGGCCGGCGCGGCGGCACCGAGAACGTCCCGGGCATCGTCGGCCTGGGCCAGGCCGCCGCGCTGGCCGGCCAGGAGCTCGCAGCCATGGACGGCCGGGTCCGGGCCCTGCGCGACCAGCTGGAGACCGGGCTGCTGGAGCAGGTCAAAGACATCCGGGTGCACGGGGCAGGGGCCGGGCGGCTGCCCAACACCTCCTTCATCAGCTTCCAGGGCATCGAGGGCGAGGCCCTGTTCCTGAAGCTCAGCGACCGGGGCATCTGCGTCTCCACCGGCAGCGCCTGCTCCACCGGCCAGCGCGAGCCCAGCCACGTGCTGCGGGCCATGGGCGTCCCGGCCGGGGAAGCCCTGGGCACCGTGCGCTTCTCCCTGAGCCGGTTCACCAGCGAGGCGGAGATCCGCAAGGTGGTCGAACTGGTGCCAGCGTTGGTGGCAGAGCTGCGCGGCGCGGGGGCCATGGGGCGGCGTTAGCTGGCTGCCCTTGTGCCGATATAGATCGGATATATACTTCCAAATGGAGGTAACCCTATGGAATGTGCCAGCGTGTTCATGAATGGCCGTTCCCAGGCCGTCCGTTTGCCGCAGTCGTGCCGGTTTGATCCTGGCGTGCGCAGCGTCCGGGCCCGCAAGGTCGGACATGCCGTGATCCTCGAGCCAATCGAAACGGCTGGCTGGGATCCTGCCTACTGGGCGGCCGTCCAGGCGATGCCTACCATGGAGGAGGAGATCGGTCAGGTGGCCTTCCTCATCCCGGACATTGAAGGACTCTGAGTGCTATTCCTTCTGGACACCAACGTGCTCGTCGAATTGCGGCGGAAGAACCCCGTGCTGATCGCCAACCTGATGCAATACAGTCCTTCCGCCATCTGCTATTCGGTGATTTCCATTGGCGAGATCCACAAGGGCATCGTCCAGCACCCGCTTGCAAAGGCCGTTGCCATGTGGGACCACTGGAAGCAGTTGCTGGCGCCGTTTGCCCCCCTCGACGTCACAAGCGAAGCGGCCATGACCTGGGGCAGACTGCTCCACGAGACCCGGAAACAGCAAATCGGCCCTCGGGATCTGCTCATCGCCGCCACAGCCCTCGCTTCAAGCATGACTGTGGTCACTCACAACGTGCGGGAATTCAATCGGATCGAAAATCTGCTGGTCGAAGACTGGCAGGTTTGATCCATGGCGATCCCGCCATCTCATCCTTGCGCAAGCTTGGTGCAACGGAAAGCATGGGTCCGGTACGGAAAGGCGACGCGCTCCCGCCCGCGCAGGTCCGGATGCCCGTCGACCAAGTCCTTCAGCTGTGCCGCGATCTGGTCCCTGATGGCGGCCGGCAGGGCCGCGATGAAGCTCACCGACAGGATGCGGTCGATGATCACCTCGCGCGGGCTGCCATGGTGCTGGTACGGGAAGCAAGTCTCCTCCAGGGCGGAGAAGGGCTGGCCGGCGAACGCCTGGCGCCACAGGCCGGAGCGGTAGCGGGGCGTGCCGGTCTCGTAGGGTTCCATGATTGCCGTCAACCCGGCCACCCAGTCCACCGACTCGTCCCGGACATTCCAGACCAGGCCCAGCCTGCCGCCTGGCGCCAGCACCCGATGGATCTCCGCCAGGGTCCGCGCGTTGGCGAACCAATGGAATGACTGGGCGCACAGCACCGCGTGCGCGGAACCATCGGCCAGGGGCATCGCCTCGGCGGTGCCTTCCAGCGCCCGGACCCCGGGCAGGTCCGCGACCAGCTGCCGCCGCATCTCGGCCACCGGCTCCACCGCGATCACCTCCGCGCCGGTCTGGACCAGCAGCGCCGTGAACTTGCCGGTGCCGGCGCCCAGATCGACACCTGTGCGCCCGGCCTGGAGCTCAAGCTCGCCGGTCAGCCAAGGCAGCAGTTCGGCCGGGTATCCTGGCCGGCCGCGCACGTAGGCCTGTGCGGCGGCGGCGAAGCCATGGGCGGCGGATGGGTGGATCGGATTCATAGGACGGCGGCCTCCCGGGCAGGTTATCCCACCACGGCCGAGCTCCGTGCAGGAAAAAGCCCAGGTAGGGTGGTTCCCGCATGGGCGACCCTGGGGAGGAAGCTACTTCTGGGCCTTCTTGACGACCGCGGGGTTCATTGGCACTGCCTCGGAAACGAAGGCGAGGATTTGCGGGTCGGCAATGGAGATGCTGTTTTCCTTGGTATTGTCTCTGGTCAGGTCGTCCTTCTGGTGGCTGTTGAATTCGGACTTGACCGAGAACGGACCGACGGTCACGTCCACCTCCGCCTTGATCTTTTCCATGAAATTCCGCTTGTAATTTTTAATGGAGTTGGACGAGATCACCACGTTCCGCACCATGATGAATGATCTCATCACATAGGGCAACTCCCCGCCGCCATTGCCATCAGCAATGACTGTGCCTTTCTTGACATCGTTCCATTTCCAGCTGGCACCGTCGAAAACCGACCAATCGAGCCAGGGCCAGTTGACAAAAACCCGTTTCAGCTCGAAATCGAGCACGAACGAATCGTCATCCACCATTTTCACCGTTTCCTCGCGTTCCCATTTGGCCTTGCCGGTTGCGTCCACGATGCCTTTCTTGAAGGTCACCGTGGTGTCCGAATCCATTTTGGAATATTTCTCGCTGTCGGTCTTATCCGTGGTCTTGTAATGGAATTTCATCCAGCCCTCAGGCTTGGCCCAGCTCTCCATCCGGGGGTAGGTATCGACCAGGACAGTATCCTCGAACTTGCCGTTGTTATACTCCTTGACCAGCTGGGTCCACATGATGCCGGGATCGTTGTTCTCGAATTGCCTTATCCTTTCAAGGGCCGCGTCGATTTTCTTACTGTTTCCGATCTTCTCGTTGTTCAGCTCCCGTTCTGCCTTTTCCACCGCGGTGGCGAAGCTGGGAGCGGAGTAGAGGCTGCCCCTGCCCGGGTCGAGCAGGTTCCTGACCCGCTCGGAATCCCTTGCGGCCACGGCGGCGTCGTAGGCTTGCAGGGCCGCTTCGTACTTCTTCATGGGCCCATCTTCGATGGTCGGGTCGGTGAGGTCGTAGTCGGCCTGCAAGGCCGGGGGGACCTTGGGCGGAGTGGCCGTATTGAAGATCGGCAGGCCGAAGTTCATGATGTCGCCATAGGATTTGGAAAGCTTTTTCGGGCTCATCGAAAAGAACTTGGTTTTCGGGTTGGCCAGATCCAGCATCTTGCTTATGTATTTGCGGTCCTCGACATTCTTGCTCGCCAGTTCGGGCTCGATCATGATGCCCGGGGCAGCCAGGGAGATCATGACCTTTTCGTCCTTCTTGCCTCCCCGGATGAGGGTCGTGAGCGTCATGTAGAAGCCCTTCAACTGCTTCTCAGTCATATCCAGGGCCAGTCCCACCTTTTGCTTTTGCGGATCCTTCTCCCTGGCCTTTTTCTGGGCCGGAGTCAGCGCCGGGGCATTGCCTGAATTCTTGGTCGCAGGGGGCTTGAGCTTTGCAGTCTGGGCCATGCCCGCAAAACCGGAGGCGAGTAGGGCCAGCGTCAAGGGTAGATGCATGGAAAGCTTCATTGAGACTCCTGTCATGTGGGCAAGGCGGCCGCCAGGGCCGGTGGATGCCGCCGGCGCAGTCGGGGCGATGGCTGGTGCGGGTTGGTCCGGAAGATCGTGCGTTAGAATCTAGGTGAAAGTTGTCAGCAAGTCAATAAACAATAAATAATATTCTTCACCGAGGCAGGCATCGGCCCAGCGGCCACAGGCTCATGGGGCCCAGCACGGTCTTAAATAGCATAATGTTTTTATTCAATCAGCCCCAACCTTTACAGCGGCGCCGAGCAGCTCCGGCAATGGGTCAGGTGGCGCGGGTTGCGTTTGCCGCAGGCCGGGCACACCCGGTCCGCCTCGCGCTTGCGCCGCAGGAGGCGCAGGTAGAGCAGCCCCAGCGCCAGCAGCACGACAATGACCTTGGACATCAGTTGTCGACCTTGAGGATGGCCAGGAAGGCCTCCTGGGGGATCTCCACGTTGCCGATCGACTTCATCCGCTTCTTGCCTTCCTTCTGCTTGTTCAGCAGCTTCTTCTTGCGGGAGATGTCGCCGCCGTAGCACTTGGCCAGCACGTCCTTGCGCCGCGCCTTGACGTTGGTGCGGGCGATGATCTTGCTGCCGATGGCGGCCTGGATGGCCACGTCGAACATCTGCGCGGGGATGACCTCCTTCATCCGCACGGTGAGGGAGTGGCCCAGGGCGGTGCTCTTGCTGCGGTGCACCAGAATGGAAAGGGCGTCGATCGGCTCGCCGTTGACCAGGATGTCCATCTTCACCAGGTCCGATTCCCGGTATTCCTTCATGTGGTAGTCGAAGCTGGCGTAGCCCTTGGAAATGGACTTCAGCTTGTCGTAGAAGTCCAGCACCACTTCGTTCAGCGGCAGCTCGTAGACCAGCATCACCCGGTCCTTGCCGACGTATTCCAGGCGCTGCTGCAGGCCGCGCCGCTCCTCGCAGAGCTTGAGCAGGCCGCCGACGAAGTCCGGGCGGGTGAGGATGGTGGCCTCGATGATCGGCTCCTCGATGCGGGCGATCCGGGGCAGGGGCGGCAGCTTGGAGGGGTTGTCCACGGTCTCTTCGGTGTCGTCGGTGAGGAACACGTTGTAGCGCACCGAGGGGGCGGTGGTGATCAGGTCCAGGTCGAATTCCCGCTCCAGGCGCTCCTGGACGATCTCCATGTGCAGCAGGCCGAGGAAGCCGCAGCGGAAGCCGAAGCCCAGGGCCTGGCTGGTCTCGGGCTCGTACTTGAACGAGCTGTCGTTGAGCCGCAGCCGGTCCATGGCGTCGCGCAGGTTCTCGTAGTCGTCGCTGTTGGTCGGGAAGATCCCGGCGAACACCACCGGCTGCAGCTCCTTGAAGCCGTGCAGCATCACGGTGGAAGGCTTGGTGTTGTGGGTGAGGGCATGGGTCATGGTGTCGCCCACCTTGACGTCGCCCAGGGTCTTGATGCTGCCCGAGACGTAGCCCACCTCGCCCACGCTCAGTTCGTCGGCCTTGGTCATCTTGGGGCTGAACACGCCCACCTCTTCCACCCGGTGCTCGCTGCCGGTGACCATGAAGTGGATGGTCTCGCCGGCCTTGACGGTGCCGTTCATGATGCGCACCAGGCACACCACCCCGCGGTACTGGTCGTAGTGGCAGTCGAACACCAGCGCCTGCAGGGGGGCCTTGGGGTCGCCCTTGGGGGCGGGCACGCACTTGACGATCTGCTCCAGCACGGCCAGGCAGTTCTCCCCGGTCTTGGCCGAGATGTTGATGGCGTGGGCGGTGTCCACCAGGCCGATGACCGTGTTGATCTCCTCCAGCACCCGCTCCGGCTCGCTCGAAGGCAGGTCGGTCTTGTTGAGCACCGGGAACACTTCCAGGTCGTTCTCCAGGGCCAGGTAGGTGTTGGCCAGGGTCTGGGCCTCGACCCCCTGGGTGGAGTCCACCACCAGGATGGCGCCTTCGCAGGCGGCCAGGCTGCGGCTCACCTCGTAGGTGAAATCCACGTGGCCCGGGGTGTCGATCAGGTTCAGGGTGTAGATGTTGCCGTCCTGGGCCGGGTACTTCAGGGTGACCGCGTGGGCCTTGATGGTGATGCCGCGCTCCCGCTCCAGCTCCATGTCGTCCAGGATCTGCGCCTGCATATCGCGCATGGCGATGGTGTTGGTCAGCTCCAGCAGGCGGTCGGCCAGGGTCGATTTGCCGTGGTCGATGTGCGCGATGATCGAGAAATTGCGAATGAGATTGGGGTCGGTCACACGTGGCCTCAGGGTTGTTGCTGCGAAGGAGCAAGTCAGAACCTTCCATTGTATCGTTGGAACCATGGTTCGTCTGCTTTTCACTTGGATGCTAGGTATAGCGGCCCTGGCCGGGACGGTCGGGGGCCGGGTCACCGATGGCCTGAAGGGGTTGGCCGGGGTGACGGTGTATCCGGACCGGCTGGTCCGGGTCCGGTCCAAGGACCTGCCGCCGGTGGCGGTCACCGACGGGGAAGGGCGCTTCAGCCTGGAACTGGGCCCGGGCGACCGCGTGCTGGCCATGGAGAAGTCCGGCTGGCAGCGGGACCTGGTGCCGCTGGCGGAACTGGCCGGGCCGGTGGCGCTGCGCCCGGCCCCGGCCTTCGGCCGGGAGCAGGTGCTGGCGCTGCGCCTGGACCTGCCAGGCATCCCGCAGCTGCGCAGCGACGCGGAACTGCGGGCGCTGCTGTTCAGCCGCCGGCCCGGGGAGGCCAGCGCCGCCAACTACTATTACGAGATCTCCAAGGGCAGCCTGGAGCTTGAGGCGGGCGCCGTGCGCCACCTGGACCATCCGGAGCCGGTCGAGCCCGCGCGCCCGCACCCGCCCCGGTTCCTGCTGGATGACCGGCGCGAGGAGCTGGTGGGCTGGACCCTGGAACAGCTGAAGGGCACCGACCTGAAGCCGTTCGACCGGGTGGACAACCGCACCGGCACGCCCGGACCGGACGGCAAGCCGGATCACCTGTGGATCATTCCGCCCGGGCCGTCCCGCACGGTCACCGTCAACCCCGAGCACTTCGCCGCCATCTGCTACCTTATGCCGCTGCCCTGGAAGCCATCCAGGTTCTGGCCGGTGGTGTTCTTCGCGGAGGAGACGCCGCTGGGCAACATCGTCCACGAAGGCATCCACGCCATGGGCGAGCACAAGGCCGGCGACCTCTACATGGACAACGCCCACCCGCTCACCGCGGGCCGCTGGGACATCATGGACGCCGGCCAGTTCCAGGGCTGGGACCGGGAGCACGTGAACGAGTTCCCCTGGCAGGAAGACACCGGCTACAGCCCGGCCCAGCCCATGGGCTGGGTCCGGGCGGAGCTCTGGTACCGCGGCCGGTTCCGGGACACGGTGAGCACCCTCAAGGTGGCCGGGGCCTGGGAAGGCTGGATGGATCCCCTGGAGCGGGCGCCCCGGGACCTGCCCCAGCGGGTTTTGGTGCCCGATCCCCGCGGCAAGGGCCGGTTCTGGGAGCTGAACGTGCGCCGGCCCTGGGGCTTCGACCGGGGCCGCACCGGCGACCGCTGGGGGCCCGGCTACGAGGGTCTGGTGGTGGCCCAGGTGGACCCGGCGCGGCTGGCCCGGGTCAACGGCACCACCGTCACCCGGCAGTTCCAGGGCCCGGTGCGGGTGCTGAACGCCCACCCGGGCATGAAGGAGCCGCCGGTGCCGCGCTACCCCTGGGGCCGCTGGCAGCTGGACGCCGCCGCGTTCAACCTGGGGCCGGGGGAGGTGCCGGCGGGCCGGGATGGGCCGCTGCGATGGGAGGTGCTGGCGGTGGACGCGTCGGGGCGGATGAAGGTACGGGTGCGGCTGGCGGGGAAATCGACTCATTAATTGCAGGACCATTCTAAGGGTCATCGTAAAATGGTCTGGACCAAAATACGATGCTACGTAAAATGGTCCTTTATTTCCAAGCCCAGACCGGCGCCCCCCACGCCTTCCAGGCGGTCCTGGATCTGCCCTTCGAAGCCGCGGATTGTTTCAAGGCGGAGCGGCCCCAGGTGGTGCCGGCGCTCACCCTGCTCAGCCAGCTCCTGTAGGTGGACCGGAAAGAATCTGGTAATAATGGTGAACTCAAATGTCAAGGGGGCACCATGGCTGGCAAATCGCTTCAGATCTACGGCAAGCAGGCGGTTTTCCACACGGCCGGCGCCATGTGCGGCACCGCCGCCGAGCTGGTGGCCAGCGAATTCTTCCGGGGCTTCCTGGCCTCCTTCCTGGAGCACCTGCGGGCGATGGACCACCCGGTGCTGGAGCTGATGGACCAGCAGGGCTCCGCCACGCTGACGGTGCCGCAGTGGCAGCAGTTGTTCGCCGCCCTCTGCGAGCAGCCCCTGCCGGAGACCGCCCTGGCCCTGCCGCACGCGGTGGACTTCCTGGCGCCGCAGCGGCGCAAGGCCCTGCTTGAATTCGTCGAGGCCTTCTACGACTACTGGCGCTCCTACGACCGCTACATGGTGCTCACCACCGAGGCCGGCCCCGGCGGCGCGGACCAGCGCCCGTACCGCGCCTTCAACACCTCGGTCGAGTCGTTCACCCAGCTGGTGCGCAGCCTGTATCGCGACCTCTGCGAGAACGTCAGCGGCGACCACCCGCGGATCTACCGGCAGGTGCCGGCCGGCTGCAACGCCGGCTTCATCGCCGCGCCCAAGGCCAGCCCGATGCCGCCGGAACTGCGCGAGGTGCTGAGCGGCATCCCGTTCATCCGCCAGGTCTGGATCGACCCGCCGATGATCCTCGATCCGCCGAGCAACACCCGCACCGGCAGCTTCCACGCGGTGGACCGCAACCCGGTCGCCGGGCTCAGCCTCAAGCGCGAGGAGTGGCTCTGCTACCCGGCCCAGGTGGGCCCGATGGTGATGTTCCTCTATTTCCACCTGCAGTTCATCGGGCAGGGCTGCGCCCTGGCCAACCTGTTCCCCATGGCCACCGACCGGCAGATCGCAGCGGGACCCGCGGCGGTGTTCGTCTACGGCGCCCCGAAGGAGGCCATGGCCGACTTCGGCGACGTGCCGACCGTGTTCCACGAGGACCCGACCGGCCTGCTGATCGGCGCGGTGCCCCTGGAACCGCGTTTCGGCTATTTCGGCTACCTGAAGAAGATGGCCCTCACCCTGCACAACATCGCCATGCTCAAGCAGGGCCGGCTGCCGTTCCACGGGGCCATGGTGCGCATCCAGCTGCGCAGCGGACGCACCGCCTCGGTGCTGATCATCGGCGATACCGCCACCGGCAAGTCCGAGTCGCTGGAAGCCTTCCGCACCCTGGGCAAGGAACGGATCCGCGAGATGCGCATCGTCGCCGACGACATGGGCTCGCTGCGCATCGCCTCCGACGGCAAGGTGCTGGGCTACGGCACCGAGACCGGAGCGTTCGTGCGGCTGGACGACCTGCAGCTGGGCTACGCCTTCGGCACCATGGACCGGGCCATCTTCATGAGCCCGCAGAAGGTGAACGCCCGGGTGGTGCTGCCGGTGACCAGCCTGGACGAGGTGCTCGCCGGCTATCCGGTGGACTTCCTGCTCTACGCCAACAACTACGAGCCCCTGGCCGAAGGCCGGGGCGTGCTGGAGCGGTTCCCGGACCTGGACTCGGCCCTGGAGGTGTTCTCCGCCGGACGGGCCATGTCCAAGGGCACCACCAGCGAAACCGGCCTGACCGGCAGCTATTTCGCCAACCCGTTCGGCGCCCCCCAGTTCCGCGAACTGCACGCGGGCCTGGCCCGGCGCATCTTCGAGGCGGCCTTCGCCGCCGGGGTCTACGTCGGGCAGATCCGCACCCGGCTGGCGGTGCCCGGCATGGCCGCCGAAGGCCCCCACGCGGTCGCCCTGGCCCTGCTGGAGGCGCTGGAGCCCCAATAACGTACAATGGAACCTCCACGCCTTCACGAAAGAGACCATGGATCCGCTCGGCACCATCCTTCATAAAGACCGTCTGACCCGGGACGACCTGGTGCTGCTGCTGGGCCTGCGCGGACCGATCGAAACGGCCCGGCTGCGGGCCCGGGCGGTGGACGTGATGCGGGCCGAGGTGGGCGACTCGGTGTTCTACCGGGGCATCATCGAACTGTCCAACGTCTGCGCCTGCGATTGCAACTACTGCGGGATTCGCGCCGGCAACGCCAAGGTGGAGCGCTTCACCCTCAGCGAGCAGGAGGTCATGGACGGCGCCCACTGGTGCGCCGAGGCGGGCTACGGCTCCCTGGTGCTGCAGGCCGGGGAGCGCGGCGACCCGGCCTTCCGGGAGCTGATCAGCCACCTGGTCCGGCGCATCCGGGCCGAGTCGGTGCTGCCGGAGCTGCCCCAGGGGCTGGGCATCACCCTGTCCCTGGGCGAGCAGTCCCTGGAAACCTACCACCAGTGGCATGCCGCCGGGGCGCACCGCTACCTGCTGCGGATCGAGACCACGGACCCGGACCTGTTCGCCCGCATCCATCCGCCGGCCCAGACCCTGGCCGCGCGCAAACAGGCCCTGGCGGACCTGGCCGAGGCGGGCTTCCTGGTGGGGACCGGGGTGATGATCGGCATTCCCGGCCAGACGCTGGAAATGCTCGCCGACGACATCCTGTTCTTCCGCGACCACCCCATCGACATGATCGGCATGGGCCCCTGGCTGCCGCACCTGGACACGCCCATGGGCGGCTGGGTCCAGCCCATGGCCGAGGCGGACCAGCTGCAGCTGAGCCTGAACATGATCGCCACGGTGCGGCTGGCCTGTCCGGACGTGAACATCGCGGCCACCACGGCCCTCCAGGCCATGGTCCCGGACGGCCGCGAGCGCGGCCTGAGCTACGGCGCCAACGTGACCATGCCCAACCTCACCCCGGTGCACGCCCGGGGCAACTACAAGCTGTACGAGGGCAAGCCCTGCATGGACGAGGCCAAGGAGGAGTGCCGCGGCTGCCTGATGGGCCGGGTGGAATCGGTCGGCCGCAGCGTGGCGCTGAACCAGTGGGGCGATCCCCCCGCCTATGCCCGGCGCGTGGGTGAAGGGGAAGGCACCTGGTAGTGTGTGACGGCCATCAATTCCGGTTTTTTCTGGCCGGCGCGATTTCGGAATGGTTTGTCTGTAACTTGAACGTAAACTTGTAAATCCGTTGCGAAGTCGGCTCCCGGGCGGGGCTGGGGAAAAAACCGGCTTGAAAATTCCATCCCCGCCCATTCAATTAATTAAGATACCCTGATCTCTTAGACGAACTAAGACGGCGGCCCATGGATCCAGTTCTCTACACCTATCACATTCCCAGGCATGAGCCTGAGGTGGTGGCGCGCAACGTGGTGCGCCAGCATCTTGCGGACCACCTGCTGCTTTGGCGCCGGATCTCCGACGCCTGCGAACTGGTCTTCATGGCCACCTGCCAGCGGGTCATCTGGATGTTCTGGGGCGGCGACGGCACCACCCTGGGCTTCGGTCCGGACATCGACTGCTTCCAGGGCGAAGCCGCCTGGCGCCACCTGCTGGAAGTGGCCACCGGCCTGAACAGCGCCAACCTGGGCGACCGGGAAGTGGTCGGCCAGATGCGCCAGGCCCTCGCCACCGCCAAGGAGACCCGCACCGCCGGGCACGAGGCCACCGCCGCGCTGGACGACATCCTGCGCGAGGCCCAGCGCCTGCGCACCCGGATCGGCCTGGACGACGGCAGCGCCAGCGTGGCCACCGCCGCCCTGCGGCACCTGGAGAACACCCTCGCCCCCGGCGCCCGGGTGGCCATCGTCGGCGTCGGCCCCATGAGCCGCTACCTGGCCCAGCGCCTGCCCGAGCGGGGCTTCCAGATCACCATGTCCAACCGCACCCTGGCCAAGGCGGAAGTCTTCGGCCTGCCCATGGTGCCGCTGGCCCAGCTGCAGATGGACCCCCAGGGCTTCGACGCCGTGGTCTCGGCCACCGCCAGCAACGAGCCGCTGTTCACCTTCGACCAGTGGTCCCGGCTGAAGCGGCCGCCGGTCAAGCTGGTGGACCTGGCGCTGCCCTACGATTCCGAACCCGAACTGGACAAGGTGCCCTGGGTCAGCCGGGTGGACCTTTCGTACTTCCTTGCCGAGACCGAGAACACCAAGCTCAAGCGGCACGAGGCCGCCCAGCTCGCCGAGCCGTACATCGTCGGCGCCGTGGAGCGCCTGCGCAAACGGGCCGACACCCGGATCCAGAAGTTCGCCAACCGCACCGCCCAGGAGCGCCTCACCGACGCCTGGGAGGCCATGGAGGCCGAAGCCATCGCCCCCGGCTCCGCGCTCGCCAACCTGGACCCGGCCCAGCTGGAGGCCCTGGAATCCCTGCTGAAGCGGGGCCGCACCCTGGCGTTCCGGGCCCTCAACCTCCAGCGCGAACCCGCCCTGGACCCCCATTAATAAAGTGCAATCATGAAAATAGTTCTTGGAACCCGCGGATCCCAGCTCGCCGTGCAGCAATCCGAGGCCCTGGTGGCCTATCTTGAGGCGGCCGGGCACACCCTCGAATGGAAGCGCTTCACCACCCACGGCGACAAGTGGCTGGCCGGGCCCCTGGGCAAGGAGACCGGCACCGGCTTCTTCACCCGGGAGCTGGAAGCCTCCCTGCTGGCCCGCGAAGTGGACATGCTCATCCACTCCTTCAAGGACGTCTCCCTGGAGCGGCCGGAGGGCATCGTCACCGCCTGCGTGCCGGTGCGCGAGGATCCCGCCGATCTGCTGCTGATGCGCCCGGACGCCCCGGAGCGCCCGGTCATCGGCACCAGCTCCGAACGCCGCCTGCGCTTCCTGGAACAGGCCCTGCCCAAGGCCACCTTCACCTGGATCCGCGGCAACGTGCCCACCCGGGTGCAGCGGGTCAAGGACGGCGAACTGCGCGGCGAGCCGCTGCACGGCACCATCCTGGCCGCGGCCGGGGTCAGGCGCCTGGGGCTCGACCTGGCCGGCCTCGACGTGCGCCCGTTCGCCGCCCATGAACTGCTGCCCGCCCCGGCCCAGGGCGCCCTCCTGGTGGAGGCCCGCCAGGGCGACCAGGCCCTGATCGACGCCCTGGCCGGCTTCCACCATCCGCTCACGCTGCGCCTGGTCACCCTGGAGCGGGCCGTGCTGGCCGGCATCGGCGGCGGCTGCCAGCAGCCCCTGGGCGCCCTGGCCGAAGCCATGCCGGACGGCCGGATCCGCCTGCGCGCCGGCTACGCGGTGGCGGGCGAACTGCGCTGGGCCGACGCCCAGGGCAGCGACGACGCCGTCCTGGTGGCCGAGGTGCTTCGGGGCCTGGGACTGTGAAACGCCTGGGCCTGGCCCGCGCCCTGGATGATGCGCTCTGCCAGGCCGTCCGGGAGGCCGGCTGGGAACCGGTGCCCTGGTTCCTCACCGCCATGACCGCCACCGGCGCGGAACCGCCGGCGGCCGGGGCGGACGCGGTCATCGTCCTGAGTCCCGCCGCGGCCCGCCTGGCCCTGCTGCCGCCGGGGGTGCCCTGCCTGGCCCAGGGCGAAGCCACCGCCCGGGCCCTGGCCGGCCGGGAGGTGCGGGTGAGCGCCACGCCAAGGGCGGAAGGCCTGTTCGACCTGCTGCGGGCCGCCTATCCCCAAGGCGGGAGCTTTCTCCTGGCCCGGGCCGAGCGCAGCCGGGAACACCTGGAACAGGCGGCCGCCGGCACCCCGTGGCGCCTGCTGCCCTGGATCACCCACCGGGAGGGGCCCATCGAGCCGCCGCCCGCCATGCCGGAGCTGGACGGCGTCCTGGCCTTGAGCCCGCTGCAGGCGGAACTGCTGGGGCCCCGGTCGGGCCACCTGCTGCGTTTCGCCTGGGGGCAACGGACCCAACGGGCTTTCCTCCAGGCCGGTTATCCTGATGATGGCTGGTGCGAGCCCGACGCCTCCGCTTTACGGCGGCTGCTCGCCTCCCGGTCGAACTTGTGAGGAACCCATGCTGATCCGCTCCCGCCGCCTCCGGGCCACCGCCGCCATCCGTGACCTGGTGGCCGAAACCGACCTGCAGCCCAGGCACCTGATCCAGGGCCACTTCGTCCAGCCCCAGGAAGGCTCCACCGCCATCAACAGCCTGCCGGGCATCAGCCGCAACGGCATCCAGGCCACCCTCAAGCAGGTGGAGGCCGACCTGAAGCTGGGCATCCGCACCGCGCTGCTGTTCGGCGTGCCGGACGGCTCCGAGAAGTCCCCGGACGCGGCGGCGGCCTTTGACGCCGCCGGGCTCATCCCCAGGACGGTCCAGGCCCTCAAGGAGGCCTTCGGCGCCGACCTGGTGGTGATGACCGACGTCTGCCTGTGCGCCTACACCGACACCGGCCACTGCGGCGTCAACCGCGGGGCGGAGATCGTCAACGACCCCAGCGTCGAGGCCCTGGCCCGGATGGCGGTGGCCCACGCCAGGGCCGGCGCCGACATCGTCGCCCCCTCCGACATGATGGACGGCCGGATCCGCGCCATGCGCGAAGCCCTGGAGGCCGCCGGCCTGCCCAACACCGGCATCCTCAGCTACGCCATCAAGCACGCCGGAGCCTACTACGGGCCGTTCCGGGAAGCGGCCGACTCCTCGCCCAAGTTCGGCGACCGGCGCAGCTACCAGATGGACCCGCGCAACGCCAGGGAAGGCCTGCGCGACGCCCTGCAGGACCTGGAGCAGGGGGCCGACGCCCTCATGGTGAAGCCGGCCCTGCCCAACCTCGACCTCATCTGGCGCCTGCGGGAACAGACCCTGTGCCCCATCGCCGCCTACCACACCTCTTCGGAATACAGCACGGTCAAGGCCGCCGCCCGGCTCGGCTGGGTGGACGAAGCCAACCTGTTCCGGGAGCACCTCATCGCCATCCGCCGCGCAGGCGCGGACTGGATCGTCACCTACGCGGCTCGCGAAGCCCTTCAAAAGCACTGGATCTGATATGGAAAACAACGCCAACGACACCCTGTTCCAGGAAGCCCTGACCCATTTCCCGGGCGGCGTCTCCAGCCCGGTCCGGGCCTTCCGCGCCGTGGGCGGCACGCCCAAGTTCTTCCGCAAGGCCTGGGGCGGCCGGTTCGAGGACGAGGAGGGCCGGCGCTACGTGGACCTCTGCATGTCCTGGGGCCCGCTGATCCTGGGCCACGCCGTGCCCGAAGTGATCGCCGCGGCGCGCGAGGCCATGGAGGAGGGCCTGACCTTCGGCGCCCCGTCGCGCCGGGAGATCGTCCTGGCCCGGCGCATCAAGACCATGGTCCCGTTCGTCGAGAAGATGCGCTTCGTCTCCTCCGGCACCGAGGCCGTGATGTCGGCGCTGCGCGCCGCCCGCGGTTTCACCGGGCGCGACCGGGTCATCAAGTTCGACGGCTGCTACCACGGCCACAGCGACGGCATGCTGGTGAAGGCCGGCTCGGGCCTCGTGACCTTCGGCGAGCCCTCCAGCGCCGGCGTGCCCAAGGGCTTCGCCGACCTCACCACGGTGCTGCCGCTGGACGACATCGAGGCGCTGGAAGCGGCCTTCGCCAAGCTGGGCGGGGAACTGGCGGCGGTCATCATCGAGCCGATCCCCGCCAACAACGGCCTGCTGGTGCAGGACCTCTCCTTCCTGCAGCGGCTGCGCGAACTGTGCAGCGCCAACGGCACCGTGCTGATCTTCGACGAGGTGATCAGCGGCTTCCGGGTCGCCCCCGGCGGCGCGGCCGAGCTGTTCGGCATCACCCCGGACCTGGTGACCTACGGCAAGATCATCGGCGGCGGCATGCCGGTGGGCCTGTACGGCGGGCGCAAGGACATCATGGCGGTGATCTCCCCGGACGGCCCGGTCTACCAGGCCGGCACCCTGAGCGGCAACCCCGTGGCCATGGCGGCGGGCCTGGCCACCCTGGAGAAGCTCACCCCCAACCTGTACCGCGACCTGGAGCACAAGGGCGCCCGCTGGGCCACCGCGTTCGAGAAGATCCCCGGGCTGCACGCGCCCCGGGTGGGCAGCCTGATCTGGCCCCTGTTCCAGGCCGGGGTCAAGCGCGCCGACCGGGTCGAAAGCGGCGCCATCGCCAAGTTCAACCACATGCACGGGCTCATGCTGGAGGAAGGCATCTACCTGCCGCCTTCGGGCTTCGAAGTGGCGTTCCTGTCCGCCGCCCACGGCGACGAGGAGCTGGCCCATTTCGAACGCGCCGTCGGCGTGGTGACCGAGAAGCTGCGCGCCTGACCCACCCTTCCTTGAAAGAACACCCATGACCGCTCCCCTCGTCCGCGCCCTCAACGGCGAAGTCCTCCCCACGCCTCCGGTCTGGTTCATGCGCCAAGCCGGCCGGTTCCTGCCCGAGTACCGGGCCATCCGGGAAAAGGCCACCTTCGAGCAGGTGCTCTACGATTCCGACCTGGCCGCGGAAGTGACCCTGCAGCCGGTGCGCCGCTTTCCCAAGCTGGATGCCGCCATCATCTTCTCCGACATCCTGGTGATCCTGGACGCCCTGGGCTGCGGGGTGGTCATCCCCGAAGGCGGCCCCCGGCTGACCCGGACCCTGGACCAGCTGGACCCGGCCGGCCCCCTGGACGAACGGGTGTTCGAGCCGGTGCAGGCCGCCCTGCGCAAGGTGCGCGCCGCGCTGCCGGAGCGCCAGGCCCTGCTCGGCTTCGCCGGCGCCCCCTGGACCCTGTTCGCCTACGGCATGGAGGGCAAGGGCAGCAAGAACTGGACCCGGGCCAAGGCCTACCTGCACCGGGAGCCGGTCAAGGCGCGCCTGTGGCTGGACCGGCTGGCCGACGTGTCGGCCCTGCTGCTGAACCGGCACATCGGCGCCGGCGCCCAGGGCGTGCAGCTGTTCGACACCTGGGCCGGGGAACTGGACCGGGACGACTATGAAACTTTCGCCCTGCCGGCCGCCGAGCGCACCCTGAGCCAGGTGAGCGGCGCGCCCCGGCTCTACTTCCCCCGGGGCATCCTGCCCGCCTGCCTGAACCGGCTGTCCTGCGAAGGCCTGGCGGTCTCCTGGCAGGTGCCCATGGCGGAAGCCCGCCAGGCCTTCCCGCACAAGGTGCTGCAGGGCAACCTGGACCCCACCGCGCTGCTGGCCGGCGCGGACACCGCCTGCCGCAAGGCCCGGGCCATCGTCGAGACGATGCGGGGCCAGGCCCACGTGTTCAACCTCGGCCACGGCCTGCTGCCGGAGACCGACCCGGACGTGCTGGGCGCGGTCATTGACGCGGTGAAGCAATAGCGCATCATCATCACCTGGAGGCATCCCCCGATGGCCTTGTCGCTGCAAGAACTGGTCAAGCACTATGACCGCCCCGGACCCCGCTACACCGGCTACCCCATGCCGCCCGTGTGGTCCGACGGCTTCCCCGAAAACCAGGTGATCGACGCCCTGGCGCGGGCCGAACAGGACCCCGCGCCGTTCTCGCTCTATGCCCATCTGCCCTTCTGCAAACGGCGCTGCTCGTACTGCGGCTGCAACGTGGTGGTCAGCCCGACCTATGCCCCGGTGGAGAAGTTCCTCCAGTCCCTGGAGGCCGAAGTTGACCTCTGGGCGGCCCAGCTGCCCACCCGGCGCAAGGCCATCCAGCTGCACTGGGGCGGCGGCACCCCCACCTACCTCAAGGTGCCGGAGCTGGCCCGGACCTTCAAGCTGATCACCGACCGCTTCCCGCTGCTGCCCAACGCCGAAGTCTCCATCGAAGTGGATCCCACCTTCCTTGAGCCGGACCAGCTGCCGGCGCTGCGCGAACTGGGCTTCAACCGGGTGTCGTTCGGCGTGCAGGACCTGGACGAGGACGTGCAGGCCCTGATCACCCGCGGCCAGACCTGGGACCAGACCCTCACCACGGTCAAGCAGGCGCGCCAGCTCGGCTTCACCGGCGTCAACCTGGACCTGGTCTACGGCCTGCCGGGGCAGACCATGGCCACCTTCCGCCACACCCTGGAAAGCACCCTGGAACTGGCCCCGGACCGCATGGCCATCTACGGCTTCGCCTACCTGCCCAGCATGCTGGCGCACCAGCGCACCATCCCCACCGAGACCCTGCCGGCCCCCGAACTGCGCCTGGAACTGCTGCTCCTGGCCGTGGACATCCTGGAGAAGCACGGCTATGTCGCCATCGGCATGGACCACTTCGCCCGGCCCGACGACGAGATGGCCAAGGCCGTCAAGGAAGGCCGGCTGATCCGCAACTTCATGGGCTACGCCGTGGCCGCCGGGTCCGACCTGCTCGGCTTCGGCCCCAGCGCCATCTCCAACGTGGCCGGGGTCTACTCCCAGAACGAGAAGATCCTCACCATGTGGGAACGCACGGTGAACGGCGGCCACTTCGCCATCCACAAGGGCCACCGGCTGAACGACGATGACCTCATGCGCCGCTGGCTGATCCACGAACTCATGGGCACCTTCGAGCTGCGCTGGGACGCGCTGGCCAGGCGCTTCGGGGTGGACGGCCCGGCGCTGTTCGCCGAGGCCCTGGAGGAGCTCAAGGCCGAGGAGGAATACGGCACCGTGCTGGTGAAACCCGACGGCGTGTTCATCACTCCGCTGGGCCGGCGCTTCGTGCGCAACCTGGTGCAGCCGTTCGACGCCTACCTGAAGCAGCTGTCGGCCACCACCAAGTTCTCGAGAACCGTGTGACCGACACCGCCGTCCTCCTGCTCAACCTGGGTGGGCCGCTGCGGCAGGCGGACGTCGAGCCGTTCATGTACAAGCTGTTCGCCGACGCCGAGATCGTCAAGTTCCCGGGCCCCGGGTTCCTGCAGCCGCTCTACGCCACCTTGCTGTCCAAGGGCCGGGCCAGGGAGGTGCGCGCCCGCTACCAGGAGATCGGCGGCGGCAGCCCGATCCTGAAGGAGACCGCGGCGCAAGCGTCGGCCCTGCGCCAGGCCTTGCGTCTGGCCGGACGGGCCGAGCCGGTGAAGATCCTGTTCCGCTATGCTTCGCCCCGGGCCGCGGGCATGATGCGCTCCCTCGGCAGCCAGGGCATCCGCCGGCTGCTGCCGGTCACCTTGTACCCGCACGACTGCCAGGGGACCACCGGTTCCAGCCTGTCCGAACTGGGCCGGGAGGCCCGGGCCGCCGGCCTGGAACTGCTCCCTGGCGTGCTGCACTACGCCACCGACCCGCACTACCTGGACAGCCTGGCCGGGCCCCTGGCGGCCGCGCTGGGCGAGGTTCCGGGCGCCACCGTGGTGTTCAGCGCGCACAGCCTGCCGGCCAAGGCGATCGAGGCCGGGGACCCCTACCAGCGGGAGATCACCGCCACGGTGGACGCCCTGAAGGCGCGCCTGGGGGAGATCCCCGGCGGCTACCGGCTGGCCTACCAGAGCAAGGTGGGGCCGATCCGCTGGCTGGAACCCGAACTGGGCGGCGTGTTGCAGACCTTGTCCGGCAAGGACATCATCATCGTGCCGGTGAGCTTCGTCAGCGAGCACATCGAGACCCTGCACGAACTGGACATCCAGTTCCGCGCCGTGGCCATGCGGGCCGGCGTGCGCAGCTACCGCCGGCTGCCGGCGCCGGGGACCAACCCCGCCTTCATCCGCTGCCTGGCGGAGCGGACCTTGGCGGCGCTGGGCCAGGGCAGAATCTCCAGCGCGATATAACTGGTCCAGACATCTCAGGCCCCGAATTCCCCAGGGTTGAGGGTCAGCAGGTATTCGGTGAGCAGCCGGTGCTTCCGGAGCGAGGCCCTGCGCTTCTTCTGGTAGATGCAGAAACGGTCCTCCAGGGGCCGGATGGCGGGCAGCAGCGGCACCAGGTCGCCCCGCTCCAGCTCCCGCAGCACGCTGTAGGTGGGCGCCAGCAGGGCGCCCAGGCCGGCCACCCCGGCGTTGATCATGGCCCTGAGGTGGTTCACTTCGATGATCCGGGTGAACTCGGGGCGCTGCCCTTCCGGCAGGGCCAGGAGGAACCGGTGCCACCAGCCCCCTACCTTGTCCAGGGACAGGATGGGACAGCCGCCCAGGGCCAGGGCGCCGTCGATCCCGGCGCCGGCCTGGAACCCCGGGGAACCGGCCACCAGGTAGGTCTCCCGGAACAGCGAACGCTTGTCCAGCTCCGGCAGGAAGTGCTCCCGGCAGTCGATCACCAGGTCCAGGTCGTCCCGCAGCAGCGGCGCGAGCAGATCGTAGGTCAGGGTGAAATCGACCTCCAGGCCGGGGTTGGCCGCCAGGAAGGGCTGCATGTGGCGCATGAGGATGCTGCTGCCGAACTCCACCGTGGCGCCCAGCCGCAGCCGGCCGGTGGCTTCCGAACCCAGGTCCTCGGTGGCGGCCTCCAGGGTGGTGAACATCTGCTCGCAGGCCAGCCACAGGCGTCCGCCCGCTTCGCTCAGCCGGAACTCGCGCGCCCGGCGATCCACCAGTTCGGCGCCCGCGCTGGCTTCCAGCTTGGCGATGGCGTGGCTGACGGCCGACTGGGTGAGGTGCAGCCGCTGGGCGGCCCCGGTGAAACTGCCGGCCTGGCCCAGGGCGTGGAAGGCGCGCAATTGATGGAGATCAAGATGATTGGCCATGATCATGAATTGTACTCATACTTGGCGTGAATGGAATGAGTTTGAGTGTCGGTATCAAAAACCGTATAAATCAATGGGAAGGAGTTCCCTCATGAATGACGTCCTGGGCAAGCTCGGCATCACGGAACAGAACCTCGGCGGCTGCAACGGCGAATGGCTGGGCGGCGGCAGCCGGCAGCGGGTGGTCTCGCCGGTGGATGGGGAGCTTCTGGCGTCGGTGGAGAACGTCGACCGGGCCGGCTTCGAGCAGGTGCTGGCCGGCTGCCACCGCGCCTACGCCTCCTGGAGCCTGGTGCCCGCGCCCAAGCGCGGCGAAGTGGTCAAGGAACTGGGCGACGAGCTGCGCCGCAACAAGGCGGCCCTGGCCGAACTGGTGACCCTGGAGATGGGCAAGACGCTGCGCGAGGGGCTGGGCGAAGTGCAGGAGATGATCGATATCTGCGATTTCGCCGTGGGCCTGTCCCGGCAGCTCTACGGCCGCACCATGCCCAGCGAGCGGCGCCAGCACCGGCTCCAGGAGCAGTGGCTGCCGCTGGGCGTGGTGGGGGTGATCACCGCCTTCAATTTCCCGGTGGCGGTCTGGAGCTGGAACACCGCCATCGCCCTGGTGTGCGGCGACACGGTGCTGTGGAAGCCCTCCAGCCGGACCCCGCTGACCGCGCTTGCCTGCACCCGCATCGCCCAGCGGGTGCTGCGCAAGTTCGGCTTCGATCCGGCCGTCTGCAGCCTGGCCATCGGCAAGGGCAGCGAGATCGGCGACCTGATCAACCGGGATCCGCGGGTGGCGCTGGTGTCCTACACCGGCAGCGTGCCCGGCGGCCGCCACGTGGGCGGGCTGGTGCAGGAGCGCTTCGGCCGGCACATCCTGGAACTGGGCGGCAACGGCGCCGTCATCGTCAGCCAGAAGGGCGACCTGGAGATCGCCCTGCGTTCCGTCTATTTCGGCGCCATCGGCACCTCCGGCCAGCGCTGCACCTACACCCGCCGGGTGATCATCCACGCGTCCATCTACGACACTTTCGTGACCCGGCTCAAGGCCATGTATGGCAGGACCCGGATCGGCGATCCGCGGGACAACGCCAACCTCATGGGCCCGCTGGTGGACCAGGGCGCCGTGGCGGCCATGCTGGAGGCCATCGAGACCGTCAAGGCCCAGGGCGGGCGCATCCTCATGGGCGGCGAGCGGCTGCCCAACCCGGGCGGCTGCTACGTGACCCCCTGCCTGGCCGAAGTGCCGGCCGATCTGCCCATGGTCAAGGAGGAAACCTTCGCTCCGGTGCTCTACCTGATCCAGTATGACGGCATCGAGGAGGCCATCCGGATCCAGAACGCGGTCCCCCAGGGGCTGTCCAGCGCCATCATCAGCGACGACCAGCGCGAGACCGAGCTGTTCCTGTCGGCCGCAGGCAGCGACTGCGGCATCGCCAACGTGAACACCGGCACCAGCGGCGCGGAGATCGGCGGCGCCTTCGGCGGCGAGAAGGAGACCGGCGGCGGCCGGGAAAGCGGTTCCGACGCCTGGAAGGCCTACATGCGCCGGCAGACCAGCGCGATCAACTTCAGCGGCAGGGTGGAACTGGCCCAGGGCATCAACCTGGAACTCTAGAATTCCAGAGGGGCATTATCGATCACCTCCTTCATCACGAAGAAGGTCCGGGTATGCCGCACCCCCGGCAGCGAGATCAGCTGGGTGCCGTGGATCCGGTTGAAGGCGTCCATCTCCTCCACCCGGATCTTCAGGAAGTAGTCGAAATCCCCGGCCACCAGGTGGCAATCCAGGACGAACTTGAGCTTGGTCACCGAGGCCTCGAACTGGGCGAAGCTGTCCGGCGTCGAGCGGTCCAGCACGACCCCGACCATGATCAGGGCGCCGCGCCGGACCTTTTCCGGAGCCAGCAGCGCCCGGACCGACTTGATGTGGCCGTCGGCGAACAGGCGTTGGGTCCGGCGGTGGCAGGTCGCCGGGCTGACGTCCACCTGCTGGGCCAGTTCGGCATTGCTGAGCCGGCCGTTTCTCTGCAGCAGGCGCAGCATTTTGAGGTCGATGGCGTCGAGTTCCGCCGGCATGGTCGATCCTTTCTGAATGGGCTTGAAATTTGGAAGGTATCTCTAATCTAGCCCAGAAGATCTTCAAAATAAATACAAACAAATTTCAATGTCGGAAGCTTCTTTCAGCGGAGAACTGATAGCATTTGCCATCGTCCCAGATCGCTTGAAACCGCCTGAATGAATGAGCCGGGGTGGTTTCTTGACTGCTTTCGGCAGGAAAGTTGGAGCACCCCCTATGAGGCAAGCCGTGATGAGTCTGGGCAGGGTCGACCATGTGGCCGGGCTCCCGGCCGCCGACGCCAAGGAGCTGTTCGCGGTGAGCGGGCTGAGGCGCTACAAGGACGGGGACCCTGTGTTCATCCAGGGCGAGGCCATGCCCGGCGTGCTGGTGGTGGTCCAGGGGGCGCTCAAGGTGTTCCAGACGGGGAGTCACGGCAAGGTCCAGGTGATCGACTTCCTCCAGCCGGGCGCCTGCGCCGGCGTGGACGAGGCGTTCGCCGGCGGCATGGCGGCCTCCGGCGCGGAGGCCCTGGGCGAGACCGAATGCCTGCTGATCCCGCCCGGGCCGCTGCGGCTGCTGGCCGCCCGGAACTCCAACGTGGCGATGTGGCTGAGCCAGCACCTCGCCGGCAAGATCCGCCAGCTGATCAACCTGGTGGAGACCCTGAGCCTGCACAGCGTTCCGGAACGCGTCGCCCAGCTCATCCTGGACTACCAGGGACGCAACCCCGAGCGCTGCCTGGTGGAATTCCGGGAGACCCAGGAGGACTCGGCCCAGCGCATCGGCGCCAGCCGGGAGGCCTTCAGCCGCGGGCTGCGGCTGCTGGCCGACCTGGGCCTGATCAGGAACATGTTCCCGGCGGTGCGCATCCTGGAGCCGCAGAAGCTGCAGCGCTACGCCCGGAGCGGGGGCCAGGACCGGCAGATCGCCGCCGCCGTGCCCTTGGGCATCCCGGCCTTGCACCCGTTCAAGCCCGAGCCGGGAGACGCGCCGGCGTTCCTGCAGGTTGCGGGCGCGCGCTGAGCTATTCCGCGCCCTTTTCCACGGCGCCGGTGAACGGACCGCCGGCGGAAGGGTGCTTCACCCAGCCGAAGGCGTCCTTGTTGACGCTCACGAAGGTGACCAGGAGGAACATCAGGAAGGCGAGCATGGCCGCCCCGCGCCGGGCCCTGGCCAGCGCCTTGCCGCTGAGCTCGGAAGCCAGCAGCAGAAGCACCACCAGCGCCAGCTTGAGGTGCAGGTACTTGGCATCGAAGGGATGGTCGCCGGCGTGGAGGCGCAGCGCCAGCAGGACGATCCCGAACACCACCGCCAGGCGGAAGCCCCAGGCCGCGGTGCGCTTCCAGAGGATCGAGGTCATGCCCTTGAGATCCGCCCGCCCGTCCTCGAAGCCCACCAGGATCAGGATGATCATGGCCGAGCCGCCGCCCATGGCGAGGGCCAGCACATGCAGCCACTTGACGATGGAATAGACTGCGAATTGGGGCATGGTCACCTCGGCTGGGAAAAAGGAATGAAGCGGGCAGCTCATTCTCGCCTATTCTCTCCTTGGACAGAAGTGTGATAGCGCAGTACATCGGGCCGATTGGGTTAGAATCAGGCAAACCTGTTCGCGAGCGGAAATGGCCAAGCAGATCGGCAAGTACGAAATTCTGCGGACCCTCGGGCAGGGGGCCATGGGTGAGGTCTATCTGGCGCACCATCCCGCCATCGGCAGGGAAGTGGCCATCAAGACCATCCTGCCGTCCGCGGCCAAGGGCGAAGACGCCGAAGGGCGGTTCCGCCGGGAGGCTGCCGCCGCCGGCCAGCTCAACCACCCCAACCTGGTCACCGTCTTTGATTTCGACAAGGACCAGGAGGTCTTCTTCCTGGTCATGGAGTACGTGAAGGGCGACGACCTCGAGGATCTGATCCGGCAGAAGGCGCTTTCCCCGTCCCAGTTCCTGGAAGTCCTGGCCCAGGTGTGCGACGGCCTGGCCCACGCCCACCGCAACGGCATCATCCACCGCGACATCAAGCCGGCCAACATCCGGGTGGTGCGGGACGGCAAGACCCTCCTGGCCAAGGTCATGGATTTCGGCATCGCCCGGGTCAATGACAGCAACCTGACCGCCACCGGCATAGTCATGGGCACCGTCAACTACATGGCCCCCGAATACATCCGGGAGGGCCACGCCACCGCCCAGTCGGACCTGTTCGCCGTCGGGGTGATGCTTTACGAGTGTCTGACCGGGCGCAAGCCGTTCGCCGGCGACAACACCACCACTGTCCTGTTCAAGATCGTCTCCGACACCCCCCAACCCATCGAGGTGGAGGCCATCCAGGGCATCAGTCCGAGCATCCGCGGCGTGCTGGACAAGGCCCTGGCCAAGGAGCCCGCCGAACGCTTCCAGAACGGTGAAGACCTGGCCAAGGCGTTGCGCGCCTGCAAGGATCCCACCTTCTCCGGCGGCGTGGACGAGGCCACGGCCTTGCTCGTCCGGCAGAAGCTGCTGGAGGCGCCCGCCGCGCCGACCCTGATGGAACGGGTGCCCGTGGGGCTCACCGCCGGGGTGCCGGTGCCCGCGCGGCCGCGCCGCACCGGCCTCTACGCGGCCTGTGCCGCGGCGGCGGCACTGGCCGCGGGCGCGGGCTTCATGGCCATCCGGCCCAAGGCCATGCCGGCTGGTTCCGCGCCGGCCCTGGCAGCCCAAACGGCCCCGGTCCCCACCCCTGTGCCCACCCCGGCGCCCTCGCCCGCGCCCGCCACCAATCCTTCTCCCACCCCCTCTCCCACTCCCTCTCCCACTCCCGTCCCGGCGCCCGTCCCCCGCGCGCCCGCCGTGCCAGCCAAGCCCAAAGAGGTTCCCAAGCAGGCCCCCG
>Ga0316230_1000094_pt1 | contig 133594 bp, 110 predicted proteins | sample TBH18025metaG_FD_206004 | JGI IMG/M metagenome (GOLD analysis project Ga0316230, IMG submission 206004) | Freshwater microbial communities from Trout Bog Lake, Wisconsin, USA - TBH18025 | ecosystem: Environmental > Aquatic > Freshwater > Lake > Hypolimnion/Profundal zone | place: USA... | reverse complement strand
AGTTCAGGAGCATCTGGTACCGGTCATTGGGGGTCCAGCTGAGGTCCAGATCGACACCGCGGGAGACGTAGTGACCGCCGTTCACGTTGAACTGGACGGTCGATACGGTTGCATTGCGAGGATCCGTGAGGTCCCTCAGGATGTCGCCGGTGACGACGCCGTCCCGGCTGTCATCATAGTAGGAGCAGGTGCCCGTGAGCTCGTTGTTATGCCAGGTCGACTTTACGCCCACCTCGACGCCATTCCCCTTCTCGTTATCAAGCGGGTGCGCGTTGTCGCTGGGCAGGACGCCGACGCCCGTGACGCTCTGCAGGTTGGTGAACTGGACCGAGCTGCTCTTGCTTGCGAACACGGACACTCCCTTGGTCACCTCGGCAATCACGCCATAGGTGGCGGCCGTGTTGCTGTTGCCGGCCGGCGTGTTGAGCGGTCCGCTGGGATCGACATAGTAGCCGTTGACGCCGACGAGGGCGTGCACGCGGTCATCGAGGAAGGAGGCCCGGTAGCTCAGGTACAGCTGGTGGTTCTTGTTCAGGTTGACCTTGCCCGCGCTGAGGGACGGGGCGCCGCCAATCAGCTTGTAGACATCCGGCACGGCTGAGCCGCTGAACGGGTCGTAGTTTTGATAAATCTGGACCCCGGTGAGGACCGTCCCGCTCGGGGTCGTGGACGTGCCCGCGAGCGTGAAGTTGACTGGATAAACCCAAATCGCGGACTTGGTGCGGAAGTATTCGGCACCGGCGCCGACCTCTTGCTTCACGCCCCAGAGGGTCTTTTCGAAGTGGAGGTCCAGCTGTTGGGTGTCGGAGGACGCCCAGCGGCCATCGTTGTTGATGCCCTGGATCGCCACCGAGGAGGCATCGAGCGAGTTCACCCGGCCATCGGCCCGGAACCCATTCGTGTTGGGCTGGATGATTTGCCGGACAAACTGCTGGTTGGTGGTCTGCTGGGCCCAGTGATAGCGGAGCGAGAGCCCCTCCAGGGGAGTCTCGGTCACCGACACCTCATAGGTCGGCGTATAGCCGCCGTAGGTCGATTGGTTGCTCTGCCCGGACCATTTGTCGCCATACGGCGAGAAGATGGACCAGTTGATCTTCTGGGTGGTGTAGAGGAACGGCGCCTTGCCCGTGATGGCGAGCATGTCCGCGCTCCAGGTTGTCAGGGCCGGGCCGACGGCCGTGTTGGGCGGAGCCCAGCGGGACTGGATAAACGCGATCGTCGCATCAGTCGTCGCGAGGGAGTACTTGTTCTGAAAATAGGTGATCATCTGGGCGCTCGGATTCTTGAGATCCTGCTGCCACTCGGGATTGTAGGAGTAGTTCCAGGCATTGGCGCCGCCTTGGTAGCCATTCTGCTCCCGCAGGTAGTCCACTTCCGCCGTGATCTCGAGGCTCTTGAAGGGCCGGATCGTGACGGAGGGGGAGACGAACGTATAGCGGGTCGGCGAGCCCAGGTGATAGCCCTCACCCTTGCTGCCGGCCGAGGCAATGACCCGAATGCCCACCTTGTTGTTGAGCAGCGTGTGCTGATCGTCCACGACGACCTTCTGAAACTCATAGGATCCGTAGGTGGCCGTCATGGATGCGGCGTTGATGAACTCCGGCTTCTTGGTGATGAAGTTGGCGACGCCGTTCGGCGTGGAGCTGGCATAATATAGGCCCACGGGGCCCTTGACGACCTCGATGCGGTCAATGTTGTCCCAGATGTTGACCGGCACGAGACTGCTCGAGTTCGCGAGTGACACGCCGTTGTAGTAGCGCGGAAGCGCAAAGCCGCGGAGATTCATTACGTCGGCCTGGCCAACTTCATTTTCACTGACGACCACGCTGGAAGAATAGCGGAAAGCGGCATTGCCGTTGTTCGCCAGGAAATCATTCAGCAGTTCACTCGAGATGATCTCGATCGCCTGTGGCATCTGCGAAACCAGCTCGCCGGTGCGCGACGAGGTCACGGTGCCCAGCTTACGATAACCGTAGTCTTGGCTGGTCGAGACGTTGAAGGGATTCATTTGGACCACGTCCTCGGGGGCAATGTCTTTGGACGTGGGCGGGGTAGACGCCACTTGGGCGCGTACGACGGGGGCGGTGGCGAGGCAAACTGCGATGCCAACAAGCATCCATGCAAGGACGCGAGAGCACAGGATCGATGAGGGTTTCATACGAATCATCAGTGGTTCAGGATGGGGTTAGACTAAGACTGCGCGCGGAGTGTGAAAACCGTGAGGGAGTCTGCAATGGCCCCCTTATTCTACCAGTAGCAATGGCGACGGCGACGGCGCCCCAGACTAGGCACCGCAGGGAACCACCGGCCATTCACGCCCGACCTGCCCTGCTGAGAAACCGGGCAGATACAGGTAGAATAAACTTCTGGTCGCCTCCCTGCGCGGCAGACCGCTCCATGAGCGAAGCTGAGTCGGTTGGTTCTTTTTAGCTTTCGGCCAGGCTCCGGCCCATCGACCGGCACACCACCGAGCACCCTCCCCCTGTACCGACAGCAATCCCGACCAGCTCCTGGGCGAAAAAGCCCTCAACATCAAAACGCTAATCATATTCTCCCGGACCTACAGCAGCATCTACGGCAAAGAAGAGATCGCGGCCATACGACAGCGGGTCGATTTGATTGCCGATCCATTGACGCGAGAAGAATTGGCCGAGCGCCCCGAGTTGCTGGCTGACGTTGAGGTTATCTTTTCCGGCTGGCACTCTCCGGTGCTGGATGAGGCGTTCCTGCACGCGGCGCCGAAGTTGCGCGCCTATTTCTATGCCGCCGGTTCCGTGAAAGGCGTCGTCACCAATGCGGTCTGGCAGCGGAAGATCCGCGTCTCCAGCGCCTGGGGAGTAAACGGCGCATCCGTCGCCGACTACACTGTCGGCGCCATTCTATTCAGCCTGAAGCAGGGGTTTTCCAGCGCCGCCGCGCAGCGAAGCCAGCGCTCGTTCACTCGCCTGCCGCTGCCCGCCGGCGTCTGCGGGTCCACCGTCGCGGTCATTGCCCTGGGCGCGTCCGGCCGGGCGGTCTGCGAGAAGCTGCGTCCCTTTGGGGTCAGGGTGATCGCCCATGATCCTTACGTAAGTCCAGCGACGTCGCGAGCACTCGGGGTGAGCGCGATGGTCAGCCTGCAGGAGGCCTTCGCGGCGGCGGATGTGGTCTCACTGCACCTTCCTGCGAACAATGAGACTCGCGGGATCGTCCGGGCATTCCACCTGAGGACGATGCCGATCGGCGCAACCCTGATCAACACGGCCCGGGGCATGGTGATCCATGAGGCCGAATTGATCGAAGTCCTCAAAGAACGTCGCGACCTTACGGCAATCCTGGATGTGACTGAGCCTGAGCCACCGGCCCCGGAGTCGCCCCTCTTCGATCTGCCCAATGTCGTCCTGACTCCGCATATCGCCGGAGCGCTCGATCGCGATGCACGCTTGCTCTCCCGTTGCATGATCGAGGAATTTGACCGCTGGCATAGCGGCCAACCGCTGAAATGGGAAATTGCGCAGGGCGACATTGAGCGCATGGCCTGAACGTCGGAAGGCGTATGCTAGCCCGGCTTAAGCCCTTTCTCGGCTCGGTGCGACAGACGCTGCGCCTCGACCCCGGCATGCTTCTGCTGGGCCTGGGCTCGACCACTCCATGGATCGTCATGGGGTGCCTGAATACACTCCTCCTCCCCGTCCTGACGACCTGCTATCGGCTGGACGCGGCGGTTGTGGCATGGGCGGTGACCCTCCCGCGCATTCTCGGGATGATCCTGGATCCACTGATCGGACATTTCTCCGACAAGACGCGCTCGAAATGGGGCCGCCGGAAACCCTATATCGCGACTGGTGCGATTGGCTGTGCCCTTTCCTTGAGTTTGATGTGGTGGATTTCGCCTGCCGCGGGCGGAACCGCAAAAATCGCCTACTTCGCCGTCACCAACCTGGTCCTGTGGATCAGCTTTTCGGTCTATTACATACCCTACGGGGCCCTCTGCTATGAGTTCACCGAGGACTACCACGAGCGAATCAAGCTCATGACCATCAACTCGTGGTTCTGCCTGCTCCCCGGCCTCGCATCCGGCTGGCTGTACTGGCTGGCACTGAAGCCGGTTTTTGGCGGGGAGCTGAATGGCGTGCGCGCCATCACGCTGGCCATGGTTCCGGTCATACTGGTTTTCAGTGCGGGCCCCCTCTTCCGTGCCAAGGAGCGGATCGTGCGACCAACTCAAACGCGGATGAATCTATGGAAGGGATTGCGCGAAACCATGCACAATCGGCCCTTCCTGTACGTCCTGCTGATCCGCGCCTCCAACGCGCTTGGGGTGTGGATTTTCAACGGGATGCTTTTCTATATAAACACCTATTGCGTGTTCGGTGGTGACAAGTCGCAGGGCGCGGCCCTCACCGCAGGATCGGTCACCGGAGTCTCGCTTCTTTCCATGATCGTCATGCCCCTCACGCCGGCATTGGGGCACCGCATTGGGAAACGAGGGCTGCTGATCGCCGGAGCCGCGTGCGGAGTGCTTGGCGCCATCGCGGTGATCTTCCTGACCCAGTCGAGTTACCCATGGGCCCAGGTCGCGGCTGTCGCACTGCTTGCCCCCATGGGCTTCCTGCAGGGGATCGCCATCAGTGCGATCATGCCGGACATCTGCGACCTGGATGAGCACCTCCACGGGACCCGGCGCGAAGGACTGTTCAATGCCATTGTCGCCGCCCTGACCAAGGCCGAAGTGGCGGTGGCGGTGCTTGTGGTGGGATCGCTGATCAATGCCTCCGGGTTCCTTCCGGCAGCGGGAGCCCAGTCGCCAGGAACCCAGCTTTACCTCCGCCTCTTCGGCTTTGGGCCCTTTATGATCTGCTCCTTGTTCAGCCTCTATCTGGCGACGCGTTTTCCGCTCACTGAAAGCACGACGAAACGGATCCAGTCAGAATTGGCGACGCGGCGCGCAACTGGTGAACCGCAACACTGCACCCCTTGAAAACAAACCTAAGGCTTTATCCCCTCAATCCAGCCGAGGCGATCTTCGCGCCATTCCATGACCCGCATCTCGCGGGCCTGATCCCGACCTCCTTCGAGTCCCGGCACGCCGCAAACGCCCGGGTGCTGCCATTCTGGTGCTGGACCGTGGTCACATGGGACGACTGCGACCCGCGACTGATGGCGGGCATACTGGAAATCCGGCAACCGTTGCCCCGCCGGCCCTACGACCGCATTATTTGCTGCCTAACGGTACCATCAGGAGTGACCGTGGAGGTCCAATTGCTCAATGGCCAGGGAACGTGGACCCTAGCAGGTGAGCCATGGACGGGGGACAATCAGCGACAAGAGGTCAATGTGCCGCTCCCCGCCGAAGAGCAGCAAGGCATCCGCCTGGTGTTTGGCGCAACGGAGCCGGGACCGAAATCAATCGGCCTGGCATGGCTGGGCGTGCAAAACTCCACGCTGTGCGCCGAGATCCTAAAGCAGCGTTGCCGCCTCGACCCGGCATGGGACGGGTGGATCAGGCCGCCGGACGAGTGGAAGCTGGATGAACCCCACTGCGGCCTCTTGTTTGCGGGTGACCACTGGGAAGAGCTGCGCTCCAAACGTAAGCTGCCGGCCTGGAAGCCAACGTGGGAATTACTGCTCGAACGCGCAACCAACGCGCTGAAATACAACCCGGAGGAAGCGGTCACGGACTTTCTGCCCTGGCAGGATGAACGCTATCTGCGCGCGCGGGAGCGGGGGCGCCCCGCCCTCTACCTCGATGGCCCCGTCCTCGCACTCGTGGGAATCGTCGAGCGTGACATGACCATGGTGCGCCATGCCGTGAGATGCCTGCTGGCCATCATTCATGCCCGGTCGTGGGCTTGTTCGGAGGAGTGCCGCCTCCCCGGGTCCAGCTGGGACATTCGCTGCTTCCTGGAGGAGATGTATTCGACGGCGGCGGCGCTGATGTTTGACTGGCTGGCGAGCACTCTGACCGACCGGGCGAGGGAGTTGTTCGCAACCAAGCTCTGGGACAACGGATTGGCGGTCATTGAGCGGGATTTGGCCAAATTCGAGCAGGTCCATCATATCAACCAGGGACCTTGGTTTGGCCGCGGACGAGTGCTGGGTGGGCTGCTGCTGGAAACCCTCTGGCCAAGAATGGGGAAATATGCGGATCGGGCCTGCGACGATCTGCGGCAGGACTTGAGTTCATACATTCTGCCCGACGGCGGGGTGGACGAAGGGCCCATGTACCTTGCCTTGACGCTGGAGGTGACCCTGGTCCCCATCATCGCGTACGCCCGGCGTAGGAACCTGTCGGCGAAAAAGCTTCTTCCCGAGGCCATCGGCAAAGTCGGGAACTATTTCGGGGCCCTCGCCTGCGGGCGCCCGGGCCGATTCGTCCCGGACGGCGACTGCGCGAACGATGAAATCGTAGCCGACAGCATCGCCGTCCTGGCCGGACTCTACCCAGACGGCCGCTTCAACGACCTCTTCGCCGTAAGTCTGCCCAGAAAACGCCCTTTCTCCTACATCCAGCATTACGGCGGCACTGGTCTGTTCGCCTTTATTCTAGGACCACGAGAGGTCCCTCCCAGCCAAAGCCCCGGCTTCGGCAGGCGGGTGCTGGAGCACACCGGCATCGCCTCCGGCCGGATTCAGGCGAATGGCCGCAGTCTTCGCTGGCAGCTCAACGGGTCAAAGGCCAACCCGCATCATGCGCACCGCGACAAAGGCGCCCTGCTGATCGAGCTGGATGACGAGCCCCTGTTTGTGGACCGCGGAGTCGTGAGGTACGAAGATCCTCGGGTGATGGCCATGAAGCGCGCCGACATGCACAATGTGCTCGTCCCGACCAAGGACGGGGTGAATGCGCTGGATCAGCTCGTACCCACCCAGGCGATGATCCCCATCGTCAGCCCTGACGCTCACACCACGAGCGTCTTGATCGACCTGCAGGCCATATGGGCGGACAGCTTTCGCGCCTATCGGCGCAGCTTCGAGGCGAAGGACCCCAGTGAATGGTCGGTGACGGACAAGGGAGAACTGCTGGCGGTGGGCCGCGTGACCTTCCACCTCCACTCCCCCTATCCCTTCGTGCAATCGAAAGGCCGGGTCTTCGCGACCACGGGGAGTCAGCGCGTGGAAATCTGCGCCCCTTGGGCGACCCATGTCCTGCAGACCGTCGACCTGATCGACTGCAATTATCAGCCCATCCATCATCTCCAGATTTGGAGCGGCCATGTCACAAGGTTCGACCTTGTGACCACATTCCGGCGCGTGGCCCGCGAATCCAGCTAGCGCCCGCAACCGCGACGCAAGCCGCTGGGCCCGGGTCCGCCGGCCGCGAGGTCGCGGACCGAAGATCCCATTCGCCACACCCCTTCAATCAGGGCGAAGCGCGGGAAGGTCGGCAGGCCAAATTCATTCTTCGCCATCAGCTCCATCAGCAAATCAAGGGCCGTAGACGTAAGGGCGTCCCAACGTTCATCGATGCCCGCGATCTCCGGGTTCGCTTTGCTCCACGCATAGGTGGAGACCCCGATGTCGCGCGGAACGTCGTAGCCCAGGCTCTTGATCAGTTCGAGGTGCGGCGCCCCCGTCGTCATGACGCAATCAGGCTTTTCGGTCTCGAGCCACTTGGCGATCGCCTCCCGCGCCGGGCCCTCGTCGCCCAGGAAAGGCCGCACTCGGACCTCCTCCGCGTACTCCTGCTGCTCGGCGAGGTACGATCCGAGGATGTTATGGTCCGTGCGCAGGTCCGCATTCCAAGTGAGCATCAACCCGATCCGGTGATAACCCAGGGCCCGAAGCTGCTTCAAATGCAGCCGCATCGAGCGCGCCTGATGGAAGCAGGCCCGGTGGACGGTCGGCCGCATCACGGAGTAGCCAATGGCCACAGTGTAGAAATGCTCCCAGTCCAGATCGAGATACGCCCCAGGACTGGGGATCGGCGCCAGCAGCAGTCCATGAATGCCACGCGAGGAAAGGATCTGGCTGAGACGCTTGCCGGTCAGCCCCGGGCTGGAAACGTCGTGGCATTCGATTTTCAGCCCCAAGTGATTCGCATGGGCCTTGAGATCCTGATAGATCTGGACCGTTGGGCCTTTCGCCCCTGGGCGATCTTGGTTGGGCGCGGGGGTCAGCAGGCCGATGACGCCGCGAAACTCCGTCGTGCGCCGGTGCCGGTAGGCGGAGAGGGCCGAAAGCATCGGGTCGGGCCGGTAGCCACATCGTTCGGCCGCCTCACTGACAGCTGCCACCGTCTCCGGCTTGATGCGCGGATCGCCACGCAGCGCCTTCGCCACTGTCGTGAAATGAAATCCGGTCTCCTTGGCCAAATCACGGACCGTTACTCTGCCGGGCATCATCCGTTGATGCGACATTGATGGTTGTTTAGCAAGCATGGCGCCGCGCCGCTTCGATGAAGGAAATGTCGGACCGCATGCCAAGCCGGCGCCCGGGCCACCGAACTGCGGCCGCGCAAGATCATGGCTTGAATCCCGGCTGGGCCATGGCCTCGTCGATGAAGGCGAGCATGTTCTCCAGGGGTACGTCCCCTTCCACGGAATGCGCGGGGCTCAGGATGTAGCCTCCGTTGCGCCCAAGTTCGAGCAGTCGTGCCGTTTCGTTCCGCACGTCCGTGGTCGTACCGTAAGGCAGGGTCCGTTGCGTTGATAGTCCGCCGTGAAAGGCAAGGCGACCGTGGTAACGCGGGATCAGGGCGGCGACATCCATCACCTCAGGTTGGAATGGATTGAAGCAGTTCACCCCGTCATTGATCAGGGACTCGAACAGCTCGTCCACATCGCCGCACGAATGGATGAAGACGAACTTGCCCGCCGCGCGCACGACGGAGTACATCCGCACCAGCTCGGGCTCGATGAACTCGTGCCAGAGCTCCGGCCCCATTTGCAGGCCGAGCTGCTGCCCCCAATCGTCGCCAAAGTACACTGCATCGATGTCGTGGGCCAGGGCTAGTCGCACCTGCCGGATGTTGAAGTCGGCGATCGCCCGAAGCAGTTCCCGGACAAACTCCGGATTCTCGATGAAATCGACCATCAGGTTTTCCATCCCGCGCAGCGTCCAGGCCCGCTCGTAAAGCGAGAAGCCGATGGGAAAGATGCGGAAACGGTCAGGCTGCGTCGCCAGCATTTCGGCCACTCCATCGAAAAAGACGCCGCTGCCCGGATCGGGAAATCGATAGCCGGCAAGCGACGGTCCCGCCAATTGGGGCTTCGCTACGACGCCAATGTCCTTGTCCACGGTGCGATCCCAGATGACGCCAAACGGATCGCGCACTTGCTGGTTGCCCAGCTCCTCAAACGTGCCCGCAGGATTCAAGGCCCACAGAAGATGATCGTGCAGCCTGGCCCCCAGGTCGGTGGTGCCGTAGTGGTGCTCCAGCTTCTCCCGGGCCTCGACCGTGAAGGAAAATGACCACGGCACATAGGGTGGCGGGCGGTGCGCCAGGATCTCGTGCACGACAGCGCGCTTGTTCATGGTGACGACGAGATGGTCTCTGGCCTATGATCCCTCGTAGAGAATCGGATTAAGGGGCGATCCCGCGATCTCGCCCGCCTTGAGCCCGGGAAGCCAGGTGGCCAGGTCATTCACCTGCTGCGGATTTGCCGGCGGCGCCACTCTCATCCCGGCTTCCATGTAAATCACGGTCATGACAGCACGCGGGCGACTGGATCGATTCGGGCCTGCGCGATGAAACGTCCAGCCATAATGGAAGGACACCTCGCCCAAGTCGTAGGGCTCCTCGACCAGCGGATAATCCGAGACCTTGAAGGCGGCTTGCAGCTGTTCCTCGCTCTGATCGCTGATCGCCATATCACGCCCAAATTTGAAGCGGTGGCTTCCGGAGCGAAAGGACAAGGGGCCCAGCTCCAATGGGGTGGCCTGCAGCGGGACCCACACCGTGCAGACATTGGCACTAGCCAGCGGCCAGTAGTACTGGTCCACGTGCATGGGGGTGAGCCCGCCGCCAGGCTCCTTGTAAAGCGCCTGGTCATGATACAGCCGCACGCCGCGGACCCCCATTAGTTGCGCGGCCACGCGGGCAAGCCGCCGGTTGAACACGAACTCCTGGACCAGCGCGGAATGCCTCCAGAGATTCATGACCTGGAGGAACGCCTTGCCGTACGTTGATCGCTCGGACAGGGGCGTTGTCTCCTTGGAAAGCCGGCCGACCTGATTGGTGATCTCGGGCCCATAGTAAGCCAGCATCTCGGGGCTTAGGACCTCCTTGAGCTTGATGAAGCCATCGCGGCGGAATTGCTCACGCTGCGCGCTGGTGAGCTCGTAGGCCGTGTCCATTTCAGGAAAACGCGGGGCGGGGGGCATGACGTGGGTGTTGAAAGTGCCCTCAGGAATGGGGGCTGGCGCCTTGGGGTGATGAAACGCAGCGAGCTGCTGGGTCTTCGTTGCGCCAATCTTCGGACAATGGGTAGTGCGCCGAAATTCAACCTGTAGAAAGAAACCCGCAGAGCTTTCGCCAAAGAGGTCAGTCTGAACCAGCCCGTGAGACCTGCATCAACGAGCTCACCAAGTTTCGTAGCGCAGCGCTACTTCGACCAAACCGGCGAAAGGAAAGAGCACGAAGCAACAGCGATCCACACGATGGAGCTCGACTCAGATGTTCGCTTGCCGCGGCCAGCCAATCCGGTCGCCATGCGAAACCGCTCTGATTCGGTTGTGTCGGGGGGCCGGGCGAGCCCCCTTCCGGGCGCGCCCTATCACCCCACACCCTGAGGCGGACAGCAGCAGCCGGGCCCGCAGACGCTGCGCGAGTCCCATTGACCATACCTCATCCAATTCCGTCCCCTACCCCCTGGCTGCAATGCAGCGCCGATGGAGGCCGCCCATGCAAACGCCACTGCCCTGGCTGGGCCAGGACGCCCGTCGCCTTGATGCGTGGACCGCGGCGCGTGCGCCGTTGCTCTGCCCTCCGTCCGCACGTCCTGATCCTGGATTTTTCACCGGGGGTTTGGGTTCGGCGGGGTCCGAATTGAGCCCTCCGACCAGCCCGGATCAGCCCCACGCCTGCGCCCGACCCTGGCCAAAAATCCAGTCTGTGGTGTGATCGCTTTGGGGGTCAGGCCAAGCCTCAGGCGGTGCCTCGCTGACGGCCAAGATGAGGGCAATGGGTCCGCGTGAGGAGGCAGTCTTGACCGGCCGGAAGCGTGGGATTGAAGGTCCGGCAGGCATCCCTGCGTCGACTGCTAAGATCCAACAGGGCGCGGTCGGCCGGCGGGCTTTTCGCGGTCGTGAACGTCCCTCTGGCAACGGTAGTGACCCGGCTCCCGCTGCCCAATGTCACGTTCATGCTGAGCCTCGTCCTGCCTTCAATCCAAGGGCCGGCCATGCATCCGCCGGCCCTGATTTCGCGGGTGGCATGGCCCCGTGCCGGGCCTTTCCAGCGAGGCCGGAGGCCTGGCAACCTGCTCCCCTCTGCACGTGCGCTACCGTCCAACCCGGGCGGCAAAAATGAACCATCCCACCGGCCGGCAGGCGGTGGCGGCCGCATCATCCGCGACCCCAAAAGTGCGTCGCCTTCCCGCATGTTTCAGCCTCCCCGCCAGCTCGCACCTCGTCACGCCTGCATCAGATACGGAAAAAAGGTACCCGGAATGCATACCGACCGGAAATAAGTGAGCGCATATGCATCACCGTTGGAAATTACCGGCGGATTATGCATCAGAATTGGAAAGGAATTCGTGCATACCGAAACCCCTGTTTTGAGGGTGTAGCAAAAGTAGAAAAAAGTGCCCTTTAATGCATCAGCTTTGGAAATAACCGGGCTTCGCTGCATCAGGTTTGGAAAAAACCGACGGTTAATGCATCAGAAATGGAAAGGATTTTGGCATTTTGATCGGCGCCGGTTTCTATCTTGTAAGGGCCGAACCCGGGTTTGTATGCACGCGCACACCCCCACCCCCAAAGGCCCGGCCGACCCCCACAGGCACCAGGCCAGTCCGTGGTTCCAGTTGGGGCCTCCCTGATCACGGTCCGGTGGGGTGCAACCCCGGCCCGACTGAACCCAAAGCTACAGGTCCGTCCCCAAGAATTCCCGCCCTGGCCTCCGGGTTTGCCCCGCCCCGATCACGGCCCCGCACCCCCGCCGTGAACTCCCCCGCCCCCGCTTTTCCATGCAACGAAATAAGGGTAACGTCGTCTGGTCGGCGGGGGGTCGGGCTACTGTGGAGCCCTCTGGTTGCCCAAGCCGAGAAAGCCGTGACTTCGTTAACCGATTGGCGGTGGCGGGCGGTCAGTAGGCTGACTGGGCTCGTCCTTAAAACATACGTGGACCGCGAGTGCGCCCCGCAGCGCGATCAGCATGCATGGAATGGCGATGACATATCCGATTATTCTTCCCACGAGTGCCGTCTTCGACGCTTCCCAGCCTGAAATTGCACCCAACATACCGAGGGGAATCCCTAGGCCAAGACCACATACGCCGACATTCACGCACAGGCGCCAAAAATAGGAGAGGAACACATTTCCGGTAAAATCCCAGGATGGTTTCGGATTTTTCATGGATGAAATCCCGCCGCTCCGCCCGGTTTCAGGACGCCTGTGCCGCCCTCACACGATGAAGGGATTGTAGCGCAATTCGTGCCCCACCGTCGTCAACGGCCCGTGCCCGGGTGCGATCACGGTCGCGGCTGGCAACGCCTCCAGCACCCTCCGCAGGTGTTTCGCCAGCTGCCGGTGGCAATAGTAGCCTCCGCCCACGGATCCGGCAAAAACCAGATCCCCCGAGATCAGCAGCGTGCCGCCGGACCGGATCGACGGCGCGGTCACGAGATAGCAATTATGGGCGGAGGCGTGCCCAGGCGTGCTGAAGGCCGTGACCTCGCATAACCCGAACCGCAGGCGCACACCTTCCGCCATGGCCTGCCCGCACGGGATGCTGGCCCCGGTGGGACAGTAGGCCGCGGGCAGGCCGAAGCGGGCCACCGCCTCGCAGAGCCCTCCGCTATGCTCCGCCTCCACATGTGTGAGAAACACGGCGTCGACCGTCTTGATCCCCGGGGGCCAGACCGCCTCCAGCGCCCCGATGTCCGGACCGGTGTCAAAGAGGATTCCATGCGACGCCCGGCAGTCGGCCAGCAGATAGGCATTCGCATAGCCAATGCCGTGCGGCATGCGGAGGGCGTGAACGCAGAAGGGCAGGGCCGGGATTTCCGGCAAAGGGTACTGGCCGCATCCCAGGGCGCACAGGCCGACTTCATTGAGTTCCAGAGCGCCCGCGAGCCGGCGCAATTCCGCCGACGACAGGTCGGAGCGGTAGTCGATCGCATCCATGATCCTCGCCGGGGCAATTTCCGCGCGCTGGGCCAGCCCTTCCTCCGAAAGGCCGCAGTGGCGCATGGCTTTTTCGAGCACATCGCCGAGTTCATCCTCCAATGGCACGGTTAGGTTCAGCACGGCATCCGCAACCTAGGCGCGCGCGTCCCGGGGTGCAAAATGTTTTTGTTTTTTGCCGGGCAACGCGCAGCGTCGGCCCATGGCTTCAGACCAATCCGAAATCCTCGGTATCTTCACCCGCACCCGCGCGCTGCTGGAAGGACACTTTGTGCTGCGCTCCGGCCTGCACAGCGGGCATTACTTCCAGTGCGCCCAGGTCTGCCAGCAAATGGACGCCGTGGAACGCCTGGCCCAGTTGCTCGTGGAAAAGCTGCGCGGCTATCACTTCAAGACCGTCCTCGCGCCCGCCATGGGCGGCCTTGTGATCGGCCAGGAGGTCGCCCGCCAGGTCAAGGCCCGGTACATTTTCGCCGAGAAGGAGAACAATGTCCTGGTCATGCGGCGCGGCTTCACGCTCTCGCCCGGCGAGCCGGTCCTGATTGTCGAGGATGTCGTGACCCGCGGCGGCCGCGTGCTGGAGTGCCTTGAGATCATCCGGCAGGCCGGCGGCGTGCCCGTGGCGGTGGCGATGCTGGTGGATCGCAGCGCCGGCACGGCGCGCTTCGACGTACCGGCGATCTCATTGCTTGAGCTCAGTTTTCCCACCTACGCTGCCGACGCAGTGCCCGCGTGGCTCGCCCAAATCCCGGTACAGAAACCGGGGAGTTGAGCGAGACTGCGCCCCGGTTGGGGGCCCGGCCGGGCTGAAGGTCAGCCCGCCTTGACCTCGATGCGCACGACGCGCAGGGCGCCGCGATAGTAGACATAGAGCAGATGCCGGCCCGGGGTCAGCGCCGACTTGGCCGAGGCAAGGTCTGTCACGTCCTCCCGGTCGATCTGCACGATCAGTACATCCGGGACCAGGGTGTCAGCATAAGGCGATTCCTTGTCCACGGACCGGATCATCAGCCCGTCGAATCGAGTGGGAATGCGGAAGCGCATGCGGAGTTCGCCAGTAAGCGGCGTTACATCCACGCCGGCGATGAGTTCGTCGGGTTTCTCGTCGAGTTTGCTCAGCAAGACTTCGACTGTCAGAGGCTTGCCGTCGCGAAAGATACCCAACTTCACCTTCGTGCCCGGCATGGTCTCCGCGATGATCAGCCTGATTTCCTCTCCGGTGGTCACGGCCCGACCATTGATGGCAAGGAACACATCGCCCCGTTTAAGGCCGGCTTTGTCCGCAGGTGAGTCGGGGGTGACATCTGTGACCACCACAGCCCGGACTCCGGTGGGCAACCCTAGTGTCTTGGCATCCTCGGCCGCCGAAGTTTGCGTCTGCACCCCAAGATAGCCTCGTGCCACCGTGCCGGTTTCAATGAGGCTCTGGAGCACGGACGACACGAGATTGATCGGAATGGCGAATCCGAGCCCGATGTTGCCGCGTGAGGTCGAGATGATGGCGCTGTTAATACCGACCAACCGGCCCTTGGCATCGACCAGGGCGCCACCGGAATTGCCCAGGTTGATCGCGGCGTCGGTCTGGATGAAGCTCTCGTACCCACCATCGAGCAAGCCCAGCTGGTTGCGCCCCTTGGCAGACACGATGCCCATGGTGACCGTCTGCCCGACCCCAAGGGGGTTGCCGACCGCGAAGACCACGTCGCCCACCCGGAGCTTGTCGCTGTCGGCGAGCGTGACCACGGGAAGGTTCTCGGCCTCGATCTTGATGACCGCGACATCGGTCTTGGGATCCGCGCCGATGACCTTGGCCAGATATTCCCGGTCATCCGACAGGCCGACCTTGAGTTCATCCGCCCCTTCCACGACATGGTTGTTGGTGAGAATGTAGCCGTCGGGCGAGACAATGACGCCCGAGCCCAGGCCCTCCTCCTTGTGCTCACGCTCCTGGTCGGGAATGTCGCCGAAAAACTGCCGCATGAGCGGATTGATCGCGACGCGCTCCCGCACCGTCTTCTTCGAGTAAATTGACACGACCGCCTTGAGCACCGGCTCCACGACATCGGCATAACTGGCCACCACCGTCGGCTTGCCCTCGGTCACGGCGCTGGGGTCGAAGAGCAGGGTCGGTTTTTTTGGCGGCGAGGCATCCTTGGCCACCGCGGCCAAACCAAACATCGGGACAACGGCAAGAATCGTGAGGAAGCGGGAGAGTGACGTGGATTTCATGAAGGTGACGAAGGGACAGAAGGTTGCGTCCAAAAGTTCCCGCCCGCAACCCCGGGCCACAGGTCAGGAGAACCTCGGAACCCCGCCTGGGTGCCGCCGGGATCGGCGTCAGATCCACGACGTTCGGCTCGCCGGGCAGTCCAGCCGCCTCACATCGGCGGCCATCCGCCGCCCTTCAAAACCCCTTGATCCGGAACAGGCCCGTCACGCTCTCGTTGCCGTTGATGCGGACGATCGCCTGGCCGAGCAGTTTCGCGATACTGAGCACCGTGATTGGGAGGCCGTGGGTCGCGACCGGCGTGGAGTTGGTCGTGATGAGTTCATCGATCATGCCGGACCTCAGTCGCTCCAAGGCGACATCGTTCAGGACGCAATGGCTCACGGCCGCGGTGATCCGCGCCGCGCCGTGCTCCTTCAGGATCTTGGCGGCGGCGGTCAGGGTGCCGGCGGTCTCGGTGATGTCGTCCACCAGCAGCACATCGCAACCGCTCACGTCGCCGACAACGTTCATGGCCTCGACGGTCGTGGCGCTCTTGCGTTTCTTGGCCACCAGGGCGAGGGCCGCGCCCATGGTGTCCGCATAGGCCGAGGCCATCTTCATGCCGCCGACATCGGGCGAACACACGACAAGCGGCCGGTCACGCTTCTGTTTGCTGAGGTACTCGAAAAACACCGGCGACGCAAAGAGGTGATCCACCGGGATGTCGAAGAAGCCCTGGATCTGCTGGCTGTGCAGGTCCATGGTGAGGATGCGGGTCGCCCCGGACGCGACCAGAAGGTTGGCCACCAGCTTGGCCGTGATGGGCACGCGCGGCTGGTCCTTGCGGTCCTGGCGGGCGTAGCCGTAGAACGGCAGCACAGCCGTGATGCGCTGCGCCGAGGCCCGGCGGCAGGCATCGATCATGATCAGCAGCTCCATCAGGTGATGGTTCGTCGGCGGACAGGTCGACTGGATGATGAAAACGTCCTGGCCGCGCACGTTCTCATTGATCTTCACGAAAGACTCGCCGTCGGGAAAGCTGGTGACGGTGGCCTCACCCAGCGGCATGCCGATCGAGGCGCAGATTTCCTCCGCGAGCACGCGGTTGGAGTTGCCGGAGAAGATTTTCAGCCGCGTTTCGCCCATGGGCCGCACGCTGGGGATGAAGCGTCCCCGGCGGAAGTCTTTTTTAGGCTTCCTTCAGCAAACCCTCGAGCGTGTCCACGCGCTTGAAGAGCTCCGGCAGCCGGCGATGCAGCACTTCCAGCCGGTGACCCAGCATGTAGGGCATGGCGGGCGTGCCGTTCACATACGTCCCGGGCTCGACATCGAACGAGACCCCGCCCTGCCCGCCCACCTTCGCCTTGGCGCCGATCGTGATATGGCCGCCAATCCCCGCCTGGCCGCCCAGGATGGCGTAGTCGCCGATCGTGGTGCTGCCCGAGATGCCGACCTGGGCGCAGAGGATGACATGCCGGCCGATCACGACATTGTGCGCCACTTGGACGAGATTGTCGATCTTGGTGCCCTCCCCGACTACGGTCCGGCTGAAACGGGCGCGGTCGAGCGTGCTATTCGCCCCGATCTCCACGTCGTCCTCTACCAGAACATGGCCGACCTGGGGGGTCTTCTCATGGCGGCCGGCGACAAATTCGTAGCCAAACCCATCGGAACCGACCACGACGCCGGGTTGCAGCCGGACGCGGTTCTTCAGGACGCATTCCGCCGCCAGGATCACCCCGGGCATCAGCCAGCAGTCGTCGCCGATCGCCGCGCCGCGGCCTACAAAGACCTGCGCCTGCAGATGGCTCCGCTCGCCCACTACGGCCCCTTCCTCGACCACACAAAGCGGTCCCACGGTGGCCGAGGCCGCCACCCTGGCTCCGGGCGCAACCCAAGCCGTCGCATGAATGCCAGACGCAGGCTTGGGCCACAGGAGCTGCTCAATCCGGGCACAGAGGCGCGCCAAGGCCACGGACGGCTTGTCCACCAGAAGAAACAGCTGGTTGGCCTGGGGCTCGCCATCGTGGTCCACCGGCAGCAGCACGACCGAGGCCCGGGTGCCCGCGACCTCGCTGCGGTACTTGGAATTGCCCAGGAATGATAAGTCACCCGCGACTGCACTGCCCAGCGAGGCGATGCCCCGGACCGCTTCCGTGGTGGCGCCGCGCACCTGCCTGGGCTGAACGATGGCCACGATCTCCGCAGTGGTGAATGAAACCTGCATGCCTCCAGCGTGGGATTTTTGGCGGAGGGTGCAACGCCTCAAAAAAAAGCCCCGGTCCGAAAAGACCGGGGCCGGGAAGGGAATCAATCAGCCGGTTACGGGTTCTTGGCCGGGGTCGTGCCCGGGAATGCAACCTTCGCCGAATCCGAGCTGGAGTCGGTCGCGGCCGGGGCGGCCGGCGCGGCACTGGCGGCCGGACGGTCCTTGTTGATCAGCTTGAGCACCTCGTCGGTGATGTCATAGCTGGCATCCGAGTAGATGATGTTCGAGACGCCGATCAGAGTCGGGCCCGACTTGTCGATCAGGATGGTCGCTCCCTTGCCCTTGGCGACATCCACGGCCACCTTGCTGATCTCCTCGATCATCAGGTCGCGGAAATTCTTGATGCGCTGCTGCAGGGAATTGCGCGTGTTCTGCTGGAAGCTCTGCACTTCGCCCTGCTTGCGGCGGATATCCTCGAGCATCTTGTCGGCGTCGCTCTGGGCCTTGGCCTTGGCGTCCGTCGTCATCGCGGGGTTGCTCGCCTGATCCTTGAGCTCTTTGTATTTTTCGACCAGGGCGTTGCCCTCCTTGTTCAGGCGGTCGAGTTCCTCTTGCGCCTTAAGCTCGTCGGTGCGCAGCTTGGCGTTTTGCTCCCCGGTCTTGTAGTGGCCGTCGTAAAGCTTGGCCATGTCAACAAAGAGGATTTTAGGTGTCGGCTGGGCATGGGCGATCAGGGCCGCCGCGCCAAAGGCCGACAACGCAAACAGGGATTGGATGGTTTTTTTCATGATGGATGAGAGGGGACGGAAAGCTCAGCAAAGCCGAATCAGTAGCGGGTGCCAAAGGAAAAATTAAACTGGCCGCCCTTCTTCGTGTTGGGATAGCCGGCGGTCAGCGGGATGCCAAAATCGAGGCTTAGCGGCGAACCCGCGACAAATAGGCGCAAACCAAAACCGATGTTATCACTGAAATGCACCGGGCTGAAATCGTAGGCGCCCGCATTCACGAAGCCGGCATCGTAAAACATGGCGAAACGAATCGGGCTCACGATATCCAGCGAGTACTCCGCGCTAAAAAAACCGTAGGTTTTTCCGCCCACCGGTTCACCCAGGGCGTCCTGCGGGCTGACGGTATGGTATTCAAACCCGCGCAGGTCGGTCGGGCCGCCGAGGTAGTACTGGAGGTAGTAAGGCACGTCTGCGCTTTTGCCATAGCTCTGGATGATGCCACCCCGGGCAATGAGGCTGAGCACCTGGGCCTGGGTCTCGAATACCGGGAAAAACTGCGAGCCCTTCACCTCCAGATGGTAGTAGCTGTCCGTGCCGCCGAGCGGGCCGCCGGCCACCTCGGCGAGGATGTTCAGGTAATTGCCGGCGGTCGTGTTGATAATCTTGTCGCGGGTGTCGCGTTCGATCGTGAACCCGACCTTGGAGACGGCGTTGTTGCCCGACAGCGACTCGATGATGGAGGAGGCTTTGGAGGCCACGTTGTCGATCGAGATCACCTCGTAGGTGTACGAGAGCTGGCCGGTCACGAGTTCAAAGAGCTGCTTGCGGGTGTAGACCGTGGCGCCGGTGATGACCTCGTTGTAGTATTGGCTGGTGTAGTCGGAACTCTGGCGGAAAAGCTGGAAGCCCATCGCGAGCCGGCGCTGGAACACCCACGGTTCCTCGAAGGAAAGGATGATGTCGCTTGAGACCGAGCCCACCTGCACGCGGAACTTGAACTTCTGGCCGTCGCCTTGGAACAGCGACCGGCTGTTGAAGAGATCGAAGTTCGACTGGGAGATCTCGGCGAAGACCGTCGCACGCTCCAGCGTGCTGAAGCCGGCACCGAAGGTGAGGTTACCAGTGCGGCCTTCCTTCACGGCGATGCGCATGTTCCGCCGGCCGGGAATGTTGGTGTCCTGGGGCGTGATGCTCACATCGTCGAAGAAGCGCGTGTTCTCCAGGCGCAGCTTGGAGATCTTCATGCTGATCGTGCTGAAGACATCGCCGGGGTACAGGGTGAGTTCCCGCAGGATCACGGTGCTCTTGGTCTTCGTGTTGCCCTGGATGACGATCGACTCGACGTTGTACTTCCCGCTCTCGTCGACCTCGTAGACGAGATCGATGTTGCCCGTGGTGATGTTCGACTTGCGGATCAGCTTGACCTGCGTGTCGAGATAACCGTCACGGCCGTAAAATTCCTCCAGGCGGTCCTTGTCCTTCTCGATTTTCGACGGGGTGAAGACCATCCCGCTCTTCTGCCGGAGGATCCGCTTGAGCAGCGCCTCGGGATGCAGCTTGCTGCCGGTGATCGAGATGTCGCCGATCCGGTAGCGCCGGCCCTCGTTCACCGCGATGGTGATGACCAGATGGGTCGGGTCCGGATAATCGAAATTGACCCGGTTCTGCGGGATATCCACGTCGAGGTAGCCCTGCTCCCGGTAATAGTCGCGCAGCTTTTCCAAGTCGTCGTCAAACTCGTCGTCCTTGAACCGGCCGGTATCGGTCAGCCAGGAGAAGATGTTCCACTTCCTCGTCTCCATCTCGCCGATCAGCCGCTTGGCCTTGATGTGGGCATTGCCGGTGAAACGCACCGCCGCGATGCGCACCTTGGCGCCCTCCTTGATCTTGAAGATCACCGTGCCGAAGCTCGTCGCCCGGTCCCGCTCGATCACGTAGTTGACCGAAACCTGGTTGTAGCCGGACTTCTGGTAGTATTCCCGGATCTTCTCGGCGTCCTCCTTCACCTGGCGGTCATCGAGCGCCGTGTTCGGCTTCGTCTTGATTTCCTTTTCCAGCCGCTTCGACTTGATCTGCTTGTTGCCCTCGTAGCGGATGGCCAGCACCCGGAACTTCGGCGTGACCTCGACCACGAGGTTGAACAGCTGGTAGCCGACCGCCTCCTGCTTGATCTCGATGAACTCGAACAGGCCGGTCTTGTACAGCGCGCGAATATCGCGGTCGACAATCGAGCCATCGTAGTCGCCGCCCTCGCGCAGCTGCATGTTCGCCCGCACCACCTGCTCGTTGACGATGGCGGTGCCGATAAATTTAACCGTGATGGTCCCCACCTTGGCGGCCGGCGCCGCGGGCTGGCCGGGGGCCTCCGCCGGGGCCTCCTGGGCCCGGATCGGTGCCGCACCCGCCGTGAGCAGCAATATGAGGGCAAAAAGACTGCCGGTGACCCGATGTAACGGGTTACTGAGTAAAGTTTTCAAAGCGGGTGATATCTCGAAGGAAAGTAAGCTTCAGTTCTCCTACCGGGCCGTTTCGCTGCTTGGCAACGATTAACTCCGCCGAGTCGGCGGCTACTTGGAACTTTTCGTCGGCATCTTTGGGTCGGGCGAGCATGAGGACTACGTCGGCGTCTTGCTCGATTGAGCCGGATTCGCGCAGATCCGCCAGTTTGGGCGTGCGGTTCTCCTTTTCAGATGAGCGGTTAAGCTGGCTTAATACAAGCACCGGAAGGTCGAGTTCCTTCGCAAGTGCCTTTAATCCGCGCGACGCCTCCGCCACCTGCTGTTCGCGCGGCACCCGTGCGTCGGTCGGGCTGAGCAGCTGGAGGTAATCCACGATAATGAAGCCCAGTTTGTGCCGCGCATGGACCCGCCGGGCCTTGGCCCGCAGCTCCATGATCGACAGGTGGCTCGAGTCGTCGATGAACAGCAGCGACTTGGAGAAATCGTCGGCCGCCTTGATCAGCTCCGACTGCTCGTTGCCGTTCTTCGAGAGCAGTCCCTCGCGCAACAGCTTCATGTTGATCCGCGCCCGGGCGCACAGCATGCGCAGGGCGAGCTGCGCGGCGCTCATTTCGAGGGAAAAGACCAGCGTCGCGACGCCTTCGCCCTTCCTGGGCATCGAGGCGGCCTCCGCCATGTTGAGGGCCAGGGACGTCTTGCCCATCGAGGGCCGGGCCGCCAGCACAATCATTTCCGCGCGCTGGAACCCAAACGTCAGCTCGTCCAGGTCACGGAAGCCGGACGAAACCCCCGTCAGCTCCCCCTTCTTCATCATCATCTTCGTGATGACGTTCATCGCCTCCCGGGTGGGCTCCTTCATCGGCTTGGCGGCGTCGGACACGCGATCCTGCGTCACGTGGAAGATGTCCTGCTCCACCTTGTCGATGAACTCCTCCAGCCCGCCCTGGTAGCTGTAGCAGCTCTCGACGGCGCCCGTGGCGACCTTGATGAGCTCGCGCAGCAGGTACAGCTCGCGGACCTTGTCGATGAAGTACTGGGCCTGGGCCGTCGTCGGGATCCGGCCGCTGATCTGCGTCAGGTAGGCAAACCCACCCACGCTGTCCAGCTGCCGGGAGGTCTTGAGCTCCTCGGCCAGGACCGCAATGTCCACCGGCGGGCTCTTCTGGTACAGCTCGCAGAGCTTCTCGTAGATCAGGCGGTTTGCGGGCGAGTAGAATGCCGCCCCGGGCAGCTTGGCCTCCAGGCAGCGCGCGATCGAATCGGAGCCGTCCAGCAGGCAGCACGACAGCAGGTACTCCTCGGCCTCAATGCTGTGCGGCGGCATGCGGCCCACCATGGCCGCGGGGGCGTCCGGGCGGCGGGGAGCGGGAGCGTAGTCTTCGGCCATGGCGTGCGGACGAGTCAGGCGCGGCGGCGGGGGTGCGGCAACAAAGGGTTTTCCACAATCTGCTCCCAAAACACGAAGGCCGCGTCACTCGGACGCGGCCTTCGGTCAAAGGGGAACCGGGGTTACTTCTGCTCCTCGGTCGCGGCGGGCACGATCGGGTTCTCGGAGACGACGTCGAAGCTGAGCTCGACGGTGACCTCCGGGTGAAGCTTCACCTTCACGGTGTGCTGGCCGAGCGTCTTGACCGGCGTGTGGAGCAGCACGCGGCGCTTCTCCAGCGTGATGCCGGCGGCGGCGAGCTTGTCGTGGACGTCGGTCGCCGTCACGGCGCCAAACATCCGGCCGCCCTCGCCCGTCTTTACGGCGAACGCGAGCGCGACCTTCTCAAGCTTCTTGGCGAGTTCCTGGGCGCCCGTGAGCTCCTCGGCCTCGCGCGTGGCGCGGCGCTTCTTCAGCGCCTCGACCTGCTTGCGGTTGGCGCTGGTCAGCGGCACCGCGATGCCGCGGGGCAGCAGGTAATTGCGCGCGTAGCCGGCGCGGACTTTGACTTGGTCGCCTTCGCCGCCGAGACCGTCGACGGGTTTGACGAGGAGGATTTCACTGTTGGCCATGGGAGTGTCGGATTAAGTATTAAGAGTTACGTGTAAGATGTGGGGACCTCTGGTTTCGGATTTCGCACCGGGTCCTTCGGGCTTCAGAACGGCACGTCTTCGTCGAGGTTTTCCGTAGGCGCCGGTTTGCCGGAACTGCGCGGCGGGGGCGAATGACGCTCCGGGGTGGTCTGGTCGATGCCATCCCCGGGCGCGGAGGGAGCGCCACCGCCGGCCCCGGCACCGCGGGTGGAGAGAAACTGCACGTTGTCGAGGACGACCTTGATCTTGCTGCGCTTCTGACCGCTGGTCTTGTCTTCCCACTGGTCGAGCTTCAGGCGGCCCTCGACCATCGCGAGGCTGCCCTTGGTGAGATACTTCGAGACGAGCTCACCCTGCTTGCCCCAGGCCTCGATGTCCACGAACGTCGTCTCGTCGCGCGTCGCGCCGGACTCGTCCTTGAACTGGCGGTTCACGGCGATGCCGAACTGGCAGATGGCCGTGCCCTTCGGCGTGACCCGCAGTTCGGGGTCGCGCGTGAGGTTGCCGATAAGGAAGACTTTGTTGAGGTAGGCCATGGGTGGGGCGCAACCGTCGAGCCGGTTCAGACGGACTGGACGAAGGTGCGGTAGACGCTGTGGTTGAGGCGGAGGCGCTCCTTGAGCTGGCTCGGGCCGTTGCTCGGGGCGGTGAAGTTGACGTGCACGTAGGTCGCGCCGGTGAGCTTCTTGTCGGTCACGCGGACGAAGTCCTTCTTGCCAAGGTTCTCGACGGCGGTGACGTCGCCCTGCACGGCGGTGATGTCCTTTTTGACACCTTCGATGATGGTCTCGATGGAGTCGGCGTTGCCGCGGTTATCGAGGATGAAGGTCGCGCGGTAGTTGCGTTTGGAGGGTTTCATTTTGGATCTCTGCGATTAAGGTGGATCATCGCCGTTTCGGCGCCGCGGGAGAGCAGCAGGTCGAGGCCGGCGAGGTAGTGGTCGAGGTGTTGGGTGAGGAGAATGTGTTGGGCGGGAGTGAATTTTCCGAGGACGAAGTCCTTGAGGTCCATCTGCGGCGGGTCTTTCGGCCCGATGCCAAGGCGATAGCGGATGAAGCCGTCGCCCAGGTGTTCGAGGAGGCTCGCGACGCCATTGTGCCCGCCGGCACTGCCGGAGACGGAGACTTTGACGAGACCCAGGTCGATCGTGAGATCGTCATAGATCGCGATGACCGAGGCCAGCGGCACCTTGTAGAACCGCGCCAGCCCGCCGACGGCGGTGCCGCTGTCGTTCATGAACGTCAGCGGCTTGGCGAAGTAGCAAGTGCGGCCCGGTCCGGCATCCCAGCGGGCGACCTCCGCCTGAAACTGCGGCGACGTTTTCCACGTCAGGCCGTGTTTTTTGGCAAAGGCCTCGACCACGACCCAGCCCAGGTTGTGGCGGGTATCGGCGTAATCGCGGCCCGGGTTGCCGAGCCCGGCAACGAGCGTGATGGACATGACTCAAAGAACAATCGTCACCGCCCGCCGCGGTCAAGCGGCAGGCGGGACGGGGAAACTTACTTTTTGGCGGGAGCAGCCGGCTTGGCGGCGGCGGCACCGGCGGCAGGCTTGGCGCCCGCGGCGGGAGCGGCACCCGGCTTGGCGCCAGCGGCGGGCGCGGCGGCCTTGGCGTCGCCCGCAGGGGCGGCGGCACCGGCCGCGGCCGCACCCTCGGCCGGAGCGGCGGCACCCGCGGCCGCACCCTCGGCGGGCGTGGCGGTGGCGGCGACTTCCTGGACGATTTCGGCGACCGGCTCAACGCACGAGACCACAGGCTGGCCCTTGACGTCGAGGAACTCGACGCCGGCGACGGGCTTCATTTCGCCGACCTTGATGGTCTCGCCGACCTTAAGCTCGGTGACGTCCACCACGATGAACTCCGGGAGGTCCTTCGGGAAGCAGCGGACGCGGAGCAAATGGGCGTTCATTTCCAACACGCCGCTCTGGTTCTTAACGCCAAAGGACTCTCCGGCGATCTGGACGGGGATGCGGATCTCGAACTTTTCGTCCGGCTTGACCTCCTGGAAATCGACGTGGAGGTACTTGTCGGTGATCGGATCGCGCTGGACCTCCTGGAGGAAGGAGAGCGCCTTGACGGGCTTGCCGGCCTGCTCGAGCTCGACGAGGACGGCGCGGCCGGCCACGGACTTAAGGAGGCGGACAAACTCCGGGCCCTCGATGGAGAGCGACTCCGGGCTGGTGTGCTTCCCGTAAAGGATGGCGGGAACGCGGTTGGCTTTGCGCAGGCGACGAGAGGCACTACGGCCGGTCTGGGCGCGCGAGGCGACGTTGAGTTTGAACTGTTGTTTCATGGATTTCGTTCCCCCTGTCACCCCGGAATTGAGGGCAGGCGTAGTGGAAAAGAGGGTCAGGTGATAGGTTTGGCCCGGCTGAAAGCAACCAAAACTTTGGCCGGCCGGCCATTTTCCCGACCGGGGAGGAAAACGGGCATTGACAACCCGGGGGCCGGGTCTGTTTTTCGTGCCCTCTTTCGTCTGGCGCAGGCCGGTTGAAAAGCCACGTTGCCCGGTAGCTCAGTGGCAGAGCAGGTGACTGTTAATCACTTGGTCGCTGGTTCGATCCCAGCCCGGGCAGCCATTTCCACGATTTGACCAGGAGTGCCAGGAAGCGCCATAGGGTGCCCTAGCCCATCGGTCCCAGTGGCTTGCGCCAAGAGCTGCAGTTGCCGGAGGATCTCAGTGAGTGACACCGTCGAACACGAAACGCCTGAAAATGCGCCCCACTGTGTGCCCCGGCTCCATCGGTCGGAATCCATGGCAGCTTCGCGATCTCATCGTGCAGCTGGAGCGAAGGCACGTCCGTATAAGCCTGCGCAGTCAAATTTGCGTCCGAGTGTCCGAGAATTTCTTACGCGGCTCTTTGTTTCGCCGTTGTACTCGTCGCGATGGCAATTGGGACGCAGAGCAATCGCATCTTCAACAACGTCGTCGCCGGCCTTAGCGAGGGATTGGATGTGATGCGCCACGAGGTAAGGTTGATAGAAACGTGTAGTGCCCCAGCGGCATGAATGATTGCCGAAATAACGGGGGAATCTGGTCATTGGGGGCTGGATTGGCGCCAATTAGCGAAGATTGGCTGGCGACTGGATCGGAATCAGCCTCCTTACGGCGGCTGCTACCGCCTAGAGGCGGTAGGCCGGTTCGGCGGGACGACTCGCCTTACCGTCTAAGCGCGGCGGTTAGCGTGCGCGATTTCAGCAATTCCCCAATAGCCGGAGCAATCCGGCGGGCGACGCTGCTTCGATTCGTGGTAGGATCGGCGCGGGATCGTAACCCACGGAATGGTTTCTGCTGGTTGCGGTTCTAGCCAAGTACGCCATCTTCCGTCCAGGTTTTCCCTACCATGTCCAAACCCACCTGCTATTCCACCAAGGCGTTCGCCACGACCAGCCCCACTTCCCCGCTTGGCGCGACGACCATCGAACGCCGTGTTCCGACCGCCACCGATGTCCAGATCCAGATCCTCTACTGCGGCGTCTGCCACTCCGATCTCCACTTCGCGCGCGACGAATGGCATTTCACCCAATATCCCGCCGTGCCCGGGCACGAGATCGTGGGCCGCGTGACGGCCGTCGGCACCGGCGTGACGAAGTTCAAGGTCGGCGACTCCGTCGGCGTCGGCTGCCTCGTCGATTCCTGCCGCACGTGTCCGAACTGCCGCACCGGCCTGGAGCAGTTTTGCGACAACGGCATGGTCATGACCTACGGCAGCACGGACAAATATTTCGGTACCCCAACACTCGGCGGTTACTCGCAGAGCATCGTCGTGACCGAGGATTTCGTGCTCCGGATGCCCGCCAACCTCAACCTCGCGGCCGCCGCTCCCCTGCTCTGCGCCGGCATCACCACCTACTCGCCGATGCGCCATTGGAAGGTCGGTCCCGGCCAGAAGGTCGGCATCGTCGGGCTGGGCGGCCTCGGCCACATGGCGGTCAAATTCGCCAAGGCCTTCGGCGCGCACGTCGTGCTGTTCACCACGTCGCCTGGCAAGGTCGTGGACGGCAAGCGCGTCGGCGCGCACGAGGTCGTCGTCTCGACCGATGAGAAGCAGATGGCCGCGCACGCCGGCAGCTTCGACTTCATCCTGGACGCGGTGTCCGCCACCCACGATCTCAACGCCTACCTCAACCTGCTGAAGCGCGACGGCAACTTGGTGCTGGTCGGCGCGCCGGAGAAGCCGCTGCCCGTGGCCGCGTTCCCCCTGATCTTCCGCCGCCGCTCGGTCTCCGGCTCGCTGATCGGCGGGCTGCCCGAGACACAGGAGATGCTGGATTTCTGCGGCCAGCACAACATCACGAGCGACATCGAGATGATCCGCATGGACCAGATCAACACCGCCTACGAGCGCATGCTGAAGAGCGACGTGAAATACCGCTTCGTGATCGACATGGCCTCGCTGGCGTGAAGCGGGGCCTTGGCCCCGCTTTCGGTGTTATTCCCCTGGCTTGGATTGGCGGAAATGGGCTGCGTGGCTTCGTTTGAAGATCTTTATCCAAATCGAATCCGTGAAATCCGCGGTAAAAACCCTTGGAATGGCCTCTCCATTCCCTCCGTTGCCTCCTGTGAAAAGGATTCAACCCCTCACGCCTTCGGCGGCGTGACGGCATAAGACGCCCATCCCGCGACCAGCGCATGCAGCACGCGGCTGCCCGCGCCATAGGCCGCCTCGAGCGCCGACCGATAGCCGGTGAACTCGGTGTGCAGGCTCGCATTGGCGTCCATGCCGGGTGGCGGCAGGCAGTAGTCGCTCGCAGTCCGCAGCACGAGGAAGCGCTGGAAGTCCACCTTGCCCATGAGGGAAAGCCGGTGCAGCGCCGCGGCGATCCCCTGTTCTTCCATCGCCGTCATGACAAAGCTGCCCTTTCCGCCGGTCCAGAGCTTGGTCCAGTCACAGGCCCACTGCGTCATGACCTTGCCGGACCAGAACCGGCAGGAGCCAAGGGCGTCGCCGATCAGCACAAACGGCGCCTTCTGCGCGTTGGGGTAGCCGGCATACTTGGCGCGGAGGGCCTTCATCTTCTCCGAGTCGGGAATCGGGGTATCCTTGGAGCGGTCGTACGCCCACTGCACGAGCGCCGGATTGAGCGGATAAGCCATCAGGTCCGGCTCCCACCCCTCCCGTTTGGGCGGCTGGTTCGGCGCCGTGGAGCCGATCGGCATGATCGCGTAGGGCCAGTTGGGTTCACCGTCCTTCGAATCGAACTCGTAGGCCACGTCGCCATCGATGACGTAGCGCGCCCAAGCGGCGCTCCCCAGCGAGGCGGCGTCGGGATTCACGCCGGCGATCCCGTTCATGATCCAGTACGTCTTGGAGAAATCGAACTGCCCGCTCAGCACGAGGGCCATGATCTGGTTGCCGGCGCGCACGGTCGTGCCCGAGACGACACCGATCACGCCATCGTCGTTCACATAGACGGGATGATCCACGCCCGGCACCTTGATCTGCCTGGTCCATTTCTCGCGCTCGGCCCAGAATTGAAATTCGCCCGGGGCGTCGCCGGTGTCCTGGCCGACCTCGAACGTGGTGACAATCGCCACCTTCACCGCGATCGGCTGGGCCCGCGCCCAGAGGCCAGCGCCGGACACCGCGAAAACGACCCAGGCCACGCGAAAAACCCCACCGGAGAAACGTATCATGCCGCCCGTTGAGCACGAGGAGTGCCAGCGAACTTGGCAAATTTCCACCCCCCCCGCTCCCAGGCTTGTCATTCTGAGCGCAGCGAAGAATCCACTTGGATAGCATCGAAGTGCCCGGCGCACACTCACTGGATGTCAAACCAGCCCCTAGCGGCTAGACTTCGCTGCGCTCAGATTGACAAGCGGGTTTCAAAACCTCGCTCCACCATCCAGCGCGCTCTTGCCTGCCCCCTCCCGGACCCTACCTTGCCCGGTCATGGCTGCGCCCTCACTCTACGAGCAACTCGTCGCGTTGGAAGCCAGCGGCACGGCCGTCGTGCTCGTGATCCTCGCCGACGCCCTCGGCAGCACGCCACAAGAGACAGGGGCCAAGATGCTGGTGACCCCGGGCGGCCTGTACACAGGCACCGTCGGCGGCGGCAAGATCGAGGCGAAGGCGCTCGCGCTCGCGCAGGCGATGCTCGCGGCCGGCGCAGCAACGCCGCGGTTCGTCAACTGGACCCTCAAAGGGGACGTCGGCATGACCTGCGGCGGCTCAGTGAAACTTTACTTCGAACCGCATCCGGCCGGCGGCGACGGCGCCGCGTGGCCCATCTGGATTTTCGGCGCCGGCCATGTGGTCCAGGCATTGGTCCCCGTGCTGGCTCCGCTCGAGTGCCAGCTCACGGTGGTTGACCCGCGCCGCGAGTGGCTCGACCGGCTGCCGCGCGCCGACCGCACGCGCTATCTGCAGTCCGACCAGCCCGAATCGCTCGTGCCCCGGATTCCCGACCATGCGTTCGTGCTCTGCCTGACCAAGGGCCACGCCACCGACCGGCCCGTGCTGCAGCGCGCGCTGGCCACGCGGAATTTTCCCTACGTCGGCGTGATCGGCAGCGACGCAAAGGCCGAGGTGCTCCGCCGCGAGATGATCGCCGACGGCCTGCCCGCGGAACGCGCCCGCCAGTTCCACTGCCCCATCGGCCTGCCCTTCGGCTCCAACCAGCCGCGCGAAATCGCCCTCAGCATCGCCGCCCAGCTGCTCACCGAGCGGGATCGGATGAAGGCGGCACACTGAGTTCCGTGCAGGGCGGGTCTCCGACCCGCCCGTTGCGCCACAAAACGCAGGTCAAAGACCTGCCCTACTCCAAACACGGCCGTCCGCACCTCTGCAGCGGCTATTGCTTCATCCTCGCCTGGATCGCCGTGAAGATCGCCTCGCCGGTCGCGGGTGAGGCCAGGCTCACCTCGCCGCCGGGCCGGCCGAAGGCCGCCACCGCGTCGCGGATCGCCTCGCGCACCGAGAACGCCAGCATCAGCGGCGGCTCGCCCACGGCCTTGCTGCCGTGGATCGTGTTCGCCTGTTTCGCGTTGGACAGGAGCGTGACATTGAACTCCACCGGCGCGTCGCTGAACGCCGGAATCTGGTACGTGCTCGCGCTGTGCGTCAGCAGCCGGCCCTGCTGGTCCCATTTCAATTCCTCGCGCGTCAGCCAGCCCAGGCCCTGCACAAAGCCGCCCTCGATCTGGCCGCGGTCCACGCCGGGATTCAGCGAGTCGCCCACGTCGTGGACGATGTCCACCCGCCGCACGCGGTGCATGCCGTTGAAGCCGTCCACCTCCACCTCGGCCACCGCCGCCCCGCAGGCAAAGTAATGAAAGGGATGCCCCGTGCCCGTGGTCCAGTCCCACTTGATGCCCGGCGTCCGGTAATAGCCGGCGGCCGACAGGCTCACCCGCGTGAGGTGCGCGTGGCTGCAGACCTTGGCAAACGGCACCTTGTTATTCTGGTTTCCCTGTTCGCCTGCACAGCCATGGATGAATTCGACGCGCTCCGGCGCGATGCCGAGCAGTTCCCCGGCGACACCCGCCAGCCGTTCCCGCAGCGTGACACACGCCGCGGCCACCGCCGCGCCATTGAGGTCGGCGCCCGACGATGCCGCTGTCGCCGAGGTGTTCGGCACCTTGTCGGTGCTGGTGGTCATCAGGCGGATGCTCGCGGCCGGCAGACCCAGCTCGCGCATCACCACGCCCAGCATCTTGGTGTGCAGCCCCTGCCCCATCTCGGTGCCGCCATGGTTCACCTGCACGCTGCCGTCGGTGTAAATCACCACGTAGGCGCCGGCCTGGTTGTTCTGGGACAGCGTGAACGAAATGCCGAACTTCACCGGCGTGACCGCCAGCCCGCGCTTCATGTGCGGATGCGCGCGGTTCCACGCCTCGACGTCGGCGCGGCGTTCGGCGAACTGCGCCTTCGCCAGCACCTGCCGCCAGATGTCCTGGATGCGGTTGTCGCCGATGTCCTCGCGGTAATGCGTCCGGTTGGTCTCGCCGGTGCCGTGGTAGAGGTTGCGCTCGCGGACCACCTCCGGCGGCAGGCCGAGCCGGCGCGCGATGCGGTCCACGATTTCCTCGATGACGATCATGCCCTGCGGCCCGCCAAAGCCGCGGAACGCGGTGTGCGACGTCACGTGGGTCTTCGCCACGCGGCCGCTGACGTGCACGGCCGGGATGTAGTACGCATTGTCGAGGTGGAAGAGCGCGCGGTCGTTGATCGGGGTCGAGAGGTCCAGCGACCAGCCGCCGTCCGACACCAGCTCCGCCTGCAGCGCAAGCAACCGGCCCTCGCGATCGTGGCCCACGGTGAACTTCGCCTGAAACGGATGCCGCTTGCCCGTCAGCTTCATGTCGAGGTCGCGGTCGAGTTGGACATGCACGGGCCGGCCGGACTTCACGGCCGCGAGCGCGACCAGCGCCGCGAAGGCGTTGCCCTGCGTTTCCTTGCCGCCGAAGCCGCCGCCCATGCGGGGCGCCTGCACGGTGACCTTGTGCCGCGGCCGGTGCAGCACCTCGGCCACGATCGCCTGGATTTCCGACGGGTGCTGCGTGGAGGAATTGACCGTGATCGTGCCGTCCTCTCCCGGCTCGGCCCAGGCCGCCTGCGTCTCGAGGTAAAAATGCTCCTGCCCGCCGTAGGCGAACTCGCCCTCGATCCGCAGCGGGGCCCCGGCCAGCGCCGCGGCGCAATCGCCGCGGGTCAGCGTGTGCGGCTCGGTGTGATAGCTGTCCTGCGCGATCGCCGCCGGCAGGCCGATGATGGCCGGCAGCGGCTCGTAGGCCACTTCGACCAAGGCCGCCGCCGCGCGGCAGATGGCCGGCGTCTCGCCCACGACCCAGGCCACGATCTGCCCGTGATAGGAAATCTCCTTGTCCGCCAGCAGCGGTTCGTCGTGCCGCACCGGGCCGGTGTTGTTCTCGCCGGGAATGTCCTCCGCCAGCAGCACGCAGGCGACGCCCGGCAGCCGGCGCGCGGCGGTGGCATCGCGCCGCAGGATCCTCGCACGGGCATGCGGCGCGCAGACCGGCCAGCACTCGAGCATCCGGCGGCGCAGCGCGGTGTCGTCCACATACATCGCCCGGCCCGTCACATGCCCCACGGCGCTCTCGTGCCCGAGGGCGCGCGAGGCATCCGGCACGGACCATTTGTCATCGCGGGCAAACCCCAGGCGGGCGTCCTGCGCCTCGCTTTGCTCGCCGGACACAAATTTCTCCCACAGGCTGACGACCAGGCCGCCCCGGTAGGCGGCTCCGCCGCGGGCATCGTCAATGGGCTGGTATTCATCGCGGAGAATCGCCGCCACCGCCCCGGCGGCATCCCTCAGGGTCCGGCCCACCAGCGCCGCCTCGGCTTTGCGCGCCCGGCCGGGCATCGCGGCCACGCCGCCGTAGGCGATCCGCGCCCGCCGGACTATGCCGGCCGCATCCAGGTCCGCGCAGAACGCGCCCGCCACGATGCTGATGTCGAGTTCCCGGCGCTTGGACACCTTCAGGAAATCCGCCCGGCGGGTCAGCCTGCCGTCGAACCGCGGCACCACGACCTCGCGCATCACCTCGTCCGGCCGGAGCACCGTCTGCCGGTAGCCCATGAAGAAATCCGACAGCGGCACCGTGCGCTCGCCCGCGGCCGAGGCCAGCACCACGCTCGCGTCGAGCGTGAGCAGCACGGGCGCACTGTCCCCGATCGGCGAGGCCGTGACGAGGTTGCCGCCCAGCGTGGCCCGGTTACGGATCTGCCGCGCCGCAAAGACCCGCAGCATCTTCGCCACCGAGGGAAATTCCCCGCCCAGCGCCTCCTCGAGGCAGGTGAGCGTGGCCGCCGCGCCGAGGTGCCAGGCCGCATCGGTCATGGCGATGCGGGTCAGCTCGGGGACCGCCTCCGTCGAGATCAGCCGGGGGAACGCCTTGAATTTCTTGTTCAGCTCCACGCCGATCTCCGTCGCACCCGCCACCAGCCGCGCGTCGGGATGCGCCTGCTTCAGGGCCAGTAGGTCGGCCAGGGAGGTCGGGCGAAAGAAACGCTCCGGCCCCGCGGCATAGGCCAGCGCCTCGGCCGGCGCGAGCGGTGACCCGAGCCGTTCCTTGAATTTGTCCGTGCCGACCACCGGTTGCGGCGCGAGCACGGCCGTCGCGGCGTCGCGGATCGCCCGGTAGCCGGTGCAGCGGCAGAGATTGCCGCAAAGCTGGTCGCTGATCTGCCACGGCTCGCGGCAGCCGTCGCGATAGTAGGCCTCGAAGAGCGAGACGACAAAGCCCGGCGTGCAATAGCCGCATTGCGAACCGTAGTGGTCGACCATGCAGCTTTGCACCGGGTGCAGCTTGTCGCCGGCGGCCAGGCCTTCGACCGTCACGATCTCGCGGCCGGCAAACATCGGCACGAGGGCGATGCAGCTGTTGATGGCACGATAGGTCGTCCGGCCGGCCGCGTCGCGGTCCACCAGCGCCACCGAGCACGCGCCGCAGTCACCCTCGGCGCAGCCCTGCTTGCTGCCGGTCAGCCCGCGGGTGCGGAGAAAATCGAGCAGCGTGGTCGTCGGCGCCACCCCCGCCACGTCCACCGGCCGGCCATTTACGGTAAAGGTGAACTGGGTCGCAGGAACTGCGTCAGAGGGCGGCACGGTTGACGTCTTTATAATAAAGATAGGAAGCAGGAGTCTTGCCCATCGCAACAAACCACTGCGGACAGAACGGCCCCATCCAGATCACGTCGCCCTGCTCGACCGGATACCAGGATTCCTCGAGCCGGTACACGCCCTGGCCGCCAAGCATGATGAGCCCGTGCTCCATCACATGGATCTCGACGAAGGGCAGGTGCCCGCCGGGCTGGTAGGCGAACACGTTCACCGCCATGTCGAAGGCCGGTGAGTCCGGCAGGAGCACCTGCAGGTTCGCCGCCGGGTCGCCGAGGAACGGCGTGCCGGGCACGAGGGCCGAATCGGCGATGATCGCCGCCGGTGCGGGCGTACCGGGCAGCGGCACGTAGTTTTTCTGGAAAAGCGTCACCTGCGTGTCCGGTGCCACGTCGGTCAGGCTCCACGCCGAACCGGCCGGAGCATAGAAATACCAGCCGGCGGACACCTTCCCCTTCTGCGCCCCGATGGTGACCGTGGCGGAGCCGCGCTGAATGTAGCCGCAGGTCTGCCCGGCGCCAGGGGGCAGCACCGCCTGTCCGCCCGCCTGGAACGTCACCAGCAACTGGGCGAACTTTGCGCCCATGGCCTCATTGATGAGCACCACGGCGGTGGCGCCGGTAATGCCGGGCACAGCGCTTCCGACATGGTTGTGAGGCGTGAGCAGGGCGTGCCGGGCGGAAACGCGGGCGCGGGTGTGACCGAAGAGTTCAGGCATGGGAGTCAGGTTTGTGGCGGGATGAACCTACCCAGCGGCGCAGCGGATGCAATCCGTCCTTCACTCCATACGGTTCGGCCCCGCACGACCGTGCGCCGCACCTGCACCGTGGATCGCCGGCCATCGTAGGGTCCCTGCCGGTGGCGGTAGAGCAGTTCGCTGTTCGGCAGGAGATGCGGCCGGTCCAGGGCCACGAGGCTGAAATCCGCGTCGTAGCCCTCGGCGAGCCGGCCCTTGCGCGCCAATTTGAAGCGGCGGGCCACGTTTGCCGCGAGCAGGCCGGCCAGCCGCGGGAGCGCGCCGGAGTCGCGGGCCAGGGCCTCGCTGAGTAGCAGCGGAAACCCGTGCTGGCAGCCCGAGATGCCGCCCCAGATCGCGAAGAAATCCTCCGCCGTCTTCATGCCGGGCGGAGCGGGCGAATGATCCGAGCCGATCGTATCAATGCCACCGGACTCCACCGCGCGCCAAAGGCCGTGGCGGGCGGTGTCCGGACGCAGCGGCGGCGTACATTTCGCCACCGCGCCCTGCCGGATCACGTCATCCTCCGTCAGCAGCAGGTAGTGCGGGCAGGTTTCCGCGCTCACGTTCACGCCGCGCTTCTTCGCCTCGGCAATCAGCGCGATGCCTTCCGGCGAACTCACATGGACAATGTGCAGCGCGCAGCCGGTCTCGCCCGCGATTTCCGTCGCCGTGCGGATCGCCGCCAGTTCGACCCCGACCGGGCGGGTCGCCAGCCAGGAACGCGGATCCGTCGCGCCACGCGCCCGCGCCGCCGCGGTGAGCCGCTGCGCCATGGCGTCGTCCTCGGCATGCACCGCAACCAGCAGGCCCAGTTGGGCGGCGCGTTTCATGCCGGCCCGCAGCGTGGCCGCATCGGTGACGCCGGGAAACTCGTCGATGCCGCTGCCGCACATGAACGCCTTCAGGCCGATCGCCCCGGCGTCGCGCAGCCCGGCCAGTTCGTCCTGGTTGCCCGGCACGAGTCCGCCCCAGAGGGAAAAATCCACCACCGATTTCTGTTCCGCCAGCCGGCGCTTCTCGGCGAACCGGGCCGCGTCAATGACCGGCGGCGAGGAGTTGAGCGGCATGTCGCAGAACCACGCGCCGCCGCCCGCCGCCAGGGCGGCCGGCCCGCTCGCAAGGCCTTCCCACTCCGTCCGGCCCGGTTCGTTGAAATGCACGTGCGCGTCCAGGATGCCCGGAAAAACCTGCAGGCCCGTCGCGTCGATTTCCTCGGCGGCGGTCTCCGCGATGGACGCGGCCCGCTGGACAATGCGCCCGTCGGCCACACCGAGATCGGCCCGCAACACGCCCTCGGGCGTGACCACCGATCCGCCACGAATAATGAGATCAAGACGGCTGATCATGGGGAGGAAGTACCGGCCCACCTTTCGTCATTCTGAGCGCAGCGAAGATTCCAGTGAGATTCCGCTGCGAGCTTCGATGATATCCAACTGGATTCTTCACTTCGTTCAGAATGACAATCTGGGTTTGGATCATTCCCTGATTTTTTCCGCCAGACTCATCAGGAAATCGTCCGCCACCCGCAGCGCAACCGCCAGGTCCTTGGGTGACGCATATTCATCGGGATGGTGGCTCAGCCCTTCCCGGCAACGGACGAACAGCATCGCGACGGGAGTGAGCGCGGCCACGATCACCGCGTCATGACCCGCGCCGCTGACCAGGGACAGGCTCCGGCCTTGGACCTTCCGGACACTTCGTACCAGCCGGGCGGTCAGGACCGGCGAACAAGGCGTGGCCGCGTGCCGCATGGTGGGCTGCCACCCGCAGGCCAACCGGCGGCGCCGGGCGAGGCGCTGCGCTTCCCTGATCAACCCGATGATCGCCGCACGGCAGGCGGCGTCGTCGGGGTGACGCACATCGAGCGACAGCGTCACTTCGCCGGGAATGACATTGGCCGCGCCGCCGGGCACGTGGATCGTCCCGACCGTGGCGACCAGCCCCGGCCGGGCCCGGGCAAAGGACTCCGTGAACAGCACGAGCTCGGCGGCGCCTGCGAGGGCGTCCCGCCGCAGATTCATCGGCGTCGTACCGGCATGACCGGCCTTGCCGCGAAAGGTGAGCCGGCCGCGCGTCTGGCTCGCGATGGCCGAGACGACCCCGACCGCGAGCCCTTTCGCCTCCAGCACCGGGCCCTGCTCGATGTGCACCTCGACGTAGCCCAGCAGTTCGCCGCGCCGGTGCGCCGGCTTGGGCAGGTTGTAGCGCCGGCCGGAGTGCGACTCGATCACTTCGCGCAAGGTGTGGTTTCGGGAATCCCGGAGCTTCAAGTCCGAGGCGCGCAACCGCCCCGCATAGGCCTTGCTGCCGATGTACGCGCCGGCAAAGCGGACCGCCTCCTCCTCGGAAAAACCCAGGACCTCGACGTGGAACGGCAGGGCCACACCGCGCCGTTTCGCTTCGGCCAGCGCCACGACCGGCAGCAGCACGCCCAGCGCGCCGTCGAACCGGCCGGCGTTGCGCACGGTGTCGAGATGCGAGCCGAACAGCAGCGTCTTCGCGCCGGGCGCCGGCGATTCCAGCCGGCCGATGAGGTTGCCCGTGTCGTCCTCGCGAACCGTGAGGCCCGCCTCGCGCATCCAGCCGCCGACGAGCAGATTCGCCCGCTCCATGGCCGGGGACAAAAAGGTCCGCGTGAGCCGGCCCGGCTCATCCGTCACCCGGCCGAGTTCGTCGAGCATCTGAACGAGGCGTTGTGCAGGATCGGGCATCGGCGGCATCAGCTCCCGCGGTACGTCTGGTAGGCCCAGGGCGTGACCAGCAGGGGCACGTGATAGCCGGCGGAGGCGTCCGTGATCACGAAGGCGACGGGCACGCGGTCGAGGAACGAGCACTCGACCTGGCGGGCGGAAAAATAGTCCCGAACGAAAAAGACCAGCTCATGGCGGCCGGCCAGCATGGCGGCGGCATCGAGCAGCGGCCCGTCCGTGCGGCCGTCGGCGTTGGTGACCACCGTCTTGACGAGGTACGCCGGACCCGCGTGGGACCAGAGCTCAATCTTCATCCCGGCGGCGGGCCGGCCGGTGGTGAGATCGAGGACATGGGTGCTGAGTTTTCCGGGCATGGGAGGGATTGTTACCCGCGAATCACGCGAATCGACGCTAATTATCAAACCAGATCTGATTCGCGTTAATTCGCATGATTCGCGGCCGGTCAGGTTCTTAAAATATCCTGCAGGCGGAGCTGGGCGATCTTGCCGATTTCGGCGAGGGCGGCGGCGTGCTCCGTCGCCGCATCGTGCGGCAGGCGGGCGTGCATCGCGGCCAGGATGTCCGACTTGGCGTTCAGCCGGGCACAGATGATGAAAGGGAAACCGAACTTCGCCTTGTAGGTGTCGTTGAGCCGCGTGAATTCCGCCAGCTCCGCATCCGTGAGCTGGTCGAGGCCGGCGCTGGCCTGCTCGCGGTTGGACTCCGCGGTCAGCTTTTTCTGCTGCGCCAGCCGGCCGGCGAGGTCCGGGTGCGCGCGGATCAGCGCGAACTGGCGCGCCGGCGGGGCCGCAAGCATCGTGGCGCACAGTGCTGCATGCAGGTGCGCGGCGTCGCGGAACGGACGGCGCGGCCAGGTCTCCTCCGCCACCCACGGCGAGTGCTCGAACAGGTGGCCGAGCGCGGCCGTGAAGGCTGCGCGGTCGGCGGTGTTCAGGTCAGCGAGGGTCATGCGTGGCGTGCGTCGTCAGCTGCGAGAGGTTCCATCCCAGGCTTGGCATTCTGCGCGCAGTGAAGTCCGGCCGCTTGGGGCTGGTTTGACATCCGGTGAGACTTCGCCGCGCGCTTCGATTACGTCCAAATGGATTCCTCACTCCGTTCAGAATGACAAACAAAGAGGGCGCATTTGTTCACGGTAGCAGTTCGTAGGCCGGAACCGACAGGAACTCGTCGAATTCCTTGCTCTTGGACATCCGCATGAACAGCTCGACCGCCTCGGGGAAATGCCCGCTGTCGTAGCGCTCCGCGCCGTACTCGGCGCGGATGGCGGCGAGTTCGCCCGGCAGCAGCTCGTCATAGAGCGCGGCCGTGACGGGCCGGCCGTCGGCGAGCTTGGCGCCGAACTTGAGCCACTGCCACAGCTGGGAGCGGGAAATCTCGGCGGTCGCCAGGTCCTCCATCAGGTGGTGGATCGGCTCGGCCCCGGAGCCGCCGAGCCAGGCCTCGAGGTAGCGGACGCCGACATGCAGGTTCCAGCGCACGCCGGCCTCGGTGATCGGGCCGTGCAGGGGCGCGAGCAGGTCCGCCGCGGTAACGTGGCCGGGGTGGAGGACGCCCAGCTGGTTGGGGCCCTTCATGTGCTGCGCGAAGGCGTCGAGCGCCGTCTGCACCAGCCCCGGGTGCGCCACCCAGGTGCCGTCGTGGCCGGCGCGGACCTCGCGCTCCTTGTCGGCGCGGACCTTCGCGAGCGCGGCGGCGTTGGCGGCCGGATCATTCCGGATGGGGATCTGCGCCGCCATCCCGCCCATGGCGTAGGCGCCGTGACGGTGGCAGACGTTGATCAGGTGGGTGACGTAGGCGCGGAGGAACGGCACGTCCATCGTGATGAGCGTGCGGTCCGGAAACATATAACCGGGGCGGTTGCGCAGCTTTTTCACCATGCTGAACATGTAGTCCCAGCGCCCGGCGTTGAGGCCCGAGGCGTGCTCGCGCAGCTCATGGAGGATCTCCTCGGCCTCGAATGCGCCAGTGATCGTCTCGATCAGCATGGTGGCGCGGATGGTCCCGCGCGGCAGGCCGACCGCGGCCTGGGCGTGGACAAACACGTCGTTCCAAAGGCGCGCCTCGAGATGGCTCTCCAGCTTGGGCAGGTAATAATACGGGCCGGAGCCGCGCGCCACGAGCTCGCGGGCGTTGTGGAAAAAATGCAGGCCCCAGTCGAAGAGCGAGCCGGAGAGGCGCCGGCCGTCGAGGAGGACATGCTTCTCCTCGAGGTGCCAGCCGCGGGGGCGGACAACCATCACGGCGGTCTTGTCCTTGAGCGCGTAGGCCTTCCCCTCGGGGCTCGTGAAGGTGATGGTGCGCCGGACGGCGTCGCAGAGGTTGATCTGGCCCTCGATGACATTCTCCCAGACCGGTGAGTTGGCATCCTCGAAGTCGGCCATCCAGCACTGCGCCCCGGAGTTGAGGGCGTTGATCGCCATCTTGCGGTCCACCGGGCCGGTGATCTCGGTCCGCCGGTCGACGAGATCGGGCGGAATGGGCGCCACTTTCCAGTCGCCGCCGCGGATGGCGGCGGTCGCGGGCAGAAAATCGGGCAGCTGGCCGGCGTCAATCTCATGCTGACGCGTGATGCGGGCGGCGAGCAGCGCCTCACGGCGCGGGCCGAATTTCCGGACCAGGTCCGCGACAAAGGCGCAGGCCTCCGGGGTCAGGACCCCCGCATAACGGGCATTCATCGGGCCGCGGATCTCGAGGCCGCCAATTACAGGAAAGGAACTCATAGGATGAACGCGGAATTAAGCGGGCCGGGCGGAAGGTGTCACCCCGATAGTACTGCAGGGCCCGGGCCAATCCCCGATCCTTTTGCCGGAGGCAGCAGAGGAAATGGAGCGATCTGACTTCACACGAAGATCGCAAAGCGCGCGAAGCCGGGTTGGCCACAAAAAGGCACAAGGGCTTTCGGGCTGCGAAGGAACCGCCATTGCGCCTAAAGGCGCACGGCAGACGCAATCCGGAGCTTTATGGCCCTTGGGTCTTTTCGCGGCCGAATTGCCTGATCCGGATCCTTCGCGGCCCTTGCGATTTTCGTGGGAAAACGGCCCGAACGAATTCAGCGCCAAACCCTGCTCCATTCCCTCCGTTACCTCCTGTATTACGGTTGGGTGTTTGGATTCCCGATCCGTGCAATGGGTGGTTCAAAAAATCAGCCGTCCGGCCGGATCGCCATCATCTAGCTCGCAACCTGCTGTAGTAATCCCCTATTTCCACCGCCTCATGAATCACGACACCTTCATGCATGCCGCCATCGGCCTGGCGAATGACGGCCTCAACGCCGGCCGCGGCGGGCCGTTCGGCTGCGTCGTCGTCCGACGCGGCGAAATCGTCGGGCGTGGCAACAACCGCGTGACCTCGGCCAACGACCCGACGGCCCACGCCGAGGTGACCGCGATCCGCGACGCCTGCGCCCATCTGAAGACTTTCCAGCTCACCGACTGCGAGCTCTACACCAGCTGCGAACCCTGCCCGATGTGCCTCTCCGCCATCTACTGGGCGCGCATCCCGACCGTGTACTATGGGAACACCCGGCAGGATGCCGCCGCGATCGGGTTCGACGACGATTTCATCTACCGGCAGGTGGCGCTGCCGCCGGAGCAGCGCACGATCCGGATGGAGCCGCTGCTCCGCGAGGAGGCGCTGGGCACCTTCCGGCAATGGGCCGCGCTGGAGAACAAGGTCAGGTACTAACTCAACTTCATTCATGGACAGCCCCTGGTTCGAATTTCTCAGTCTCCTCGTGCGCTGGCTGCACGTCATCGCCGGCATCGCGTGGATCGGCTCCTCCTTCTATTTCATCTGGCTCGACCGCAGCCTGGAGCCGCCGCCGCCGGACTCGGATGCCGCGCGCAAGGGCGTGGGCGGGGAGCTCTGGGCGGTGCACGGCGGCGGTTTCTACAATCCGCAGAAGTACCTCGTGGCCCCGGCCGCGCTGCCGGAGAAGCTCCACTGGTTCAAATGGGAGGCCTACACCACGTGGCTGAGCGGCAGCGCGCTCCTGATCCTCGTGTACTGGCTCAAGGCCGGCACGATGATGGTGGATGCCAACGTCGCCGCCCTCACCCCCGGTCAGGCCGTGCACCTCGGCCTGGGCGGCCTGGTGCTGTCATGGGTCGTCTATGAGCTGCTCTGCCGCTCGCCGCTCGGCCGCAACGATGCGGCCCTCGGTGGCGTCGTCTTCGGGCTGCTGGTGCTCCTGGCCTGGGGTTTGACGCACTGGCTCAGCGGCCGCGCCGCCTACATCGAGACCGGCGCCTGCATCGGCACCATCATGGCGGGCAATGTGTTTTTCGTGATCATCCCCGGCCAGAAGCGGATGGTCGCCGCCCTGCGCGCCGGCCAGGCGCCGAACCCGCTCGACGGCGCCCGCGGCAAGCAGCGCAGCGTGCACAACAACTACTTCACGCTGCCCGTCGTCTTCACGATGATCAGCAACCACTATTCCGCGACGTACAGCCATCCGTACAACTGGGCGGTGCTCGCGCTGATCGGCGCGGCCGCCGTGCTCATCCGGCATTTCTTCAACCTCCGGCACAAGGGTGTCTACGCGTGGCAGTATCCCGCGGTCGGCGCCGTCCTGCTCGGCTTCACCGGCTGGTGGACGTTGCCGCATCCCGTCCCGCTCCCGCCCGTGCACGGCGAGGTGAACTTTGCCCGCGTCCGCGGCATCATCGGCCAGCGCTGCGTGACCTGCCATTCCCCCGCCCCGACCTTCGCCGGCATCACCGCGCCGCCGGCGGGCGTGCTCCTCCATACGCCGGACAACATCCTCCGGAACTCCCAGCGCCTTTACCAGCAGGTGGTCGTCACGCGCATCATGCCGCTCGGCAACACCACGCAGATCACCGAGGAGGAGCGCGCAGTCATCGCCGCCTGGATCAAGGCCGGCGCGAAGCCGGACTGAAGCCGGGTTGGCCGCGAAAAGGCCCAAGCGTACCAAGACTCCGGCTCGAATCTCCCGCGCGCCTACAGGCGCAATGGACGCTCTTCCGCAGCCCCAGATCCCCTGTGCCTTTTTGCGGCCAACCCGGCTTGCTTCGCGTCCTTTGCGTCTTTGCGGTTAAAACAACCGGGCGATGAGGGTGTGGGTCAGGTGCAGGCCGAAGATGACCGCGAGCACGTAGCCGATGGCCGGCACCTGGCGGGCCCGGCCGGTAGCCAGGTGCAGCACCGCGTACGCGATCAGCCCGAGGCCGATGCCTTCCGCGATACTGAAGCAGAGCGGGATGCCCGCAATGATCAGGAAGGCAGGTGCGGTCTCGGTGAAGTCTTCGAGATTCAGCTTGGCCACCGACTGGAACATGAAGATACCCACCACCACGAGCGCCGGCGCCGTCGCGGTCGCCGGAATCGCGAGGATCACCGGCGTCAGGAACAGGGCCAGCAGGAACAGCCCGGCCGTGGTGGCTCCCGTCAGGCCGGTGCGGCCGCCGGCCTCGACGCCCGACGCCGACTCGATGTAGCTGACGACGGTCGACGTACCGAACAGCGAGCTGAGGATGGCCGCGATGGAGTCGGCCACCAGCGCGCGGCCGGCCTTGGGGAGCTTGCCCGACGCGTCCAGCAGGCCCGCGCGCTCCGTGACGCCGATCAGCGTGCCGATGTTGTCGAACATGTCGACCAGCAGCAGCGTGAGGATGATCGGCAGGGCCTTGCCGAAATCGTGCAACAGCAGGTCGAAGTTGAGCTGGAACATCGTCGGCGCGGGCGACGAGGGCCACGAAAAGAGGGAGCCCGGCATCGTCGTGACGGTGCCGCCCTGGCCGTTGGAAACCACCAGGCCGGTCAGCGTCACGGCCAGAATCGAAAGGATGATGGCCCCGGGAATCCGCCGCGCGATGAGGATGGCGGTGAGCAGGATGCCGCCGAAGCAGAGCAGCACGGCCGGCGCGCCGAAGTCACCGTGCGTGACAAACGTGGCGGGGCTCGCAATCACGATGCCGCCGTTCTTCAGGCCGATGAAGGCGATGAACAGGCCGATGCCGCAGGTGATGGCCAGCTTCAGCTGATGCGGGATGGCCGCGATGATCTTCTCGCGCACCCCGGTCACGGACAGCAGCAGGAAGATGCAGCCATTCACAAAGACGAGGCCCAGGGCGGACTGCCATGGCACGTGCAGGCCGAGGCAGACGGTAAAGGCAAAGTAGGCGTTGACCCCCATGCCCGGGGCGAGCGCCAGCGGGTAATTGGTCATGAACCCCATCAGCAGCGTGCTGACCGCGGCGGTGAGCGCCGTCACCGTGATGAGCGCTGCCCGGGGCATGCCGGCCGCCGCGAGAATGGAGGGATTGACCGCCAGGATGTAGGCCATCGCGGCGAACGTCGTCGCGCCGGCCTGCAGTTCACGACCGATCGAGGTGCCGTTCTCGGACAGACGGTAGATTTTTTGCAGCATGGAGGATTGCAGTAGGAAGGAAGCGGGAAGCAGACGGTGGCCGAGGCCACCGAAGGGTATCTGAGGCCCGCTGGCGCCGAGAGCGAGCAGTCCCTGTGCCAAAGCGGCTGCCTTGGCGGTCATTTGGAGCCGCAAACCTCCCGAACCACCCGAATTGGAATAGGGAACTCAGGAAATCAGGAATCGATCCGGGTTAAGGATGGATTTGGGCGCAAAACCCAGGCCGGTTGGCCACAAAAGGCACAAGGGATCTGGGGCTGCGAAGGAGCCTCCCTTGCGCCTATGGGCGCGCGGGAAATTCAAGCCGGAGTCTTGGTGACCTTGTGCCTCTTTGTGGCCAACGGGTCTGGCTTCGCGCTCTTCGCGGCCTTCGCGGCAAAAAGGATCGGGAATATTCCATCATTGGACTCGACGCCCGCCGCACATCCCGGTTCGGTCGCCGCGCCCGCCGATGCCCAGTCTCCTGATCAAAAATGCCGAGGTGATCGTCACCATGGACGCCACTCGGCGCGAATTGCGCGGCGGCGCGCTTTACATCGAGGACCACCGCATCGTGGCGGTGGGCCCGGCCTCCGCCTTGCCGGGCCAGGCGGATGAAGTCCTGGACCTCGCCGGGCATGTGGTCGTCCCGGGGCTCATCAACACGCATCATCACATGTTCCAGAGCCTGACCCGCGCCCTCCCCGCGGCGCAGGACGCCGGGCTCTTCGCCTGGTTGCAGGCCCTGTATCCCGTCTGGGGCCGGCTCACGCCGGACATGATCCGGGTCTCGGCCCTCACGGCCATGGCGGAACTGATCCTCTCCGGCTGCACCACGTCGAGCGACCACCTCTACCTCTTTCCCAATGGCTCGCGGCTCGATGACACGCTCCAGGCCGCGGAGGAGATCGGGCTACGGTTCCACGCCACCCGCGGGAGCATGAGCGTGGGCGAGAGTCGCGGCGGGCTGCCGCCGGATGAGCTCGTCGAAAACGAAAGTGACATACTGGCTGACACGGCCCGCGTCATCGGGCGCTTCCATGATCCCCGCCGCTTCGCGATGCGCCGCATCGCCGTGGCGCCCTGCTCGCCCTTTTCCGTCAGCCGCGACCTGATGAAGGAATCCGCCGCCCTGGCGCGCAGCCATGGCGTCCGCCTGCACACCCACCTCGCGGAGAACGACCACGACGTCGCGTACAGCCGGGAGAAATTCAACCGGACACCCGCCGAATACGCCGAGGACCTGGGCTGGGTCGGCCCCGACGTCTGGCATGCCCACTGCGTGAAGCTCGACGAACCCGGCATCCGCTGCTTCGCCGCCACGGGCACCGGGATCGCCCACTGTCCCTGTTCCAACATGCGCCTGGGCTCGGGCATCGCGCCAATCGCACCGATGCGCCGGGCCGGCGTGCCGGTCGGTCTCGGCGTCGACGGCTCCGCGTCCAACGACGGCGCCCACCTGCTGGGCGAGGCCCGCCAGGCGATGCTGCTGCAGCGCGCGGGATTCGGCCCGGAGGCCCTGTCGGCCCGCGCCGCCCTGGAGATGGCCACGCTCGGCGGTGCGCGCGTGCTGGGCCGCGACGATATCGGCGCGCTCGCCCCCGGCATGGCGGCGGACTTCGCCGCGTTTGACTTGCGAACCATCGGCTACGCCGGCGCCCACCACGATCCGGTCGCGGCCCTGCTCTTCTGCACGCCGGGCAACGTGGCCTGGAGCGCGATCCACGGCCGCCTGGTGGTACGGAACGGGCACCTCGCCACGCTGGACCTGCCCGTCCTCCTCGAAAAGCACCGCGCCTTCGCCCGGGCCCTGGCCACCCGTTGAACGGGACCATCCAAACCGGCGCCCGCGAATCACACGAATTGACGCGAATTCGAGAGGCCAAGATCCGGCTGGCGCATGACAGCCAAGCTAGGGTTCAGACGCGTCCGTGGTTTTCATTCGGATTCATTCGCGTGATTCGCGGGCAACTGAACCCCGCCGCCGGGGAGCAGCGTGTTCATCAGTAGCGCCGCGATTCCGCCCGCCGACACCCCCGACTCCAGCAATGTCCGTACGAGCGGGGGCAGGCCCGCAAGCCAGTGCGCCTGCGTCGGCGCACCCAGCCCGATGCCGAGCGAGACCGCCACGATGAGCGAATTGCGATGGTCGAGGCCGGCGCCCAGGATGAGGCGCAGACCCGCCACCGCCACCAGCCCGAACAGGAGCAGCGCCATGCCGCCCAGCACCGCCGGGGGCATCGCGGTCACCCAGCGCGCCACGACCGGAAAGAGCCCGAGGAGCGCCAGGATCGCGGCCATGATCCTGCCGATGTGACGGCTCGCCACCCCCGTGATCTGGATCACGCCGTTGTTCTGCGCGTAGGTGGTGCTGGGAAACGAGCCGATCAGCGCCGCCACGGCGCTCGTGAGCGCATCGCCCAGCACCCCGCCCCGGATCCGGACCCAGTGCGCCGGGCCCTGCGTGTCGAGGCCCGACAGCTGCGACGTCGCCGTGATGTCGCCCATCGCCTCGATGATGGAGACCACGTAGATGAAGGCGAACGGGATGAAGAATTCGGCGCGAAACGCGAGGTGATGCGGCAGCAACCGCGGCAGCATGATCCAGGTATCGCTGGCCGGCGGCGCATGGAGCCAGCCGGCCGCGGCGCAGATCACGTAACCGGTGACCACCCCGACCAGGATGCTGATCATGCGGGTCCGGGGCTTGCCGAGTGCCTGGGCCGCGAGCACCGCCGCCATCACGGCTGCGGCCACGCAGCCGCCGGCCCAGGCCGGCGCACCCGGGCCGGCCGGCTCGACGATGCCGCGCATCGCCTCCGGGATGATCGAGAGCCCGATCAGCACGACCACGATGCCGGAGACGAGCGGCGTGAAAATCCGCCGGAATTTCGGCAGGAAGGGCGCGAAGAGAAACTGGATCGGGACGGTCGCGAGCGACATGCCGAACATCAGCGGCAAGCCGCCCGCCTTGCCGCTGACGATCAGGGGCTGGAGGAACGCGAAACTGGTGCCTGTCACGCTCAGCAGGCCCGAGCCGACCGGTCCGAGGCGCGTGGACTGGATCGCCGTGCCCAGGGCCGCCGCCAGCAGGGCCATGCTGACCAGGTAGGCGGTGTCGGCCGGGGCGAACCCCAGGAGGTTTGAAAGGATCAGCGCCGGCGTGATCACCCCCACGACCATCGCCGCCACCTGCTGCAGGCTGACGAGCACGGCCGTGCCGGCCGGCATGCGGTCATCCACGCCGTAGACCAGCGAATGCGTGCGTCCCGTGGATCCCGTGGGTTCTTCCATCCGCCCGAACTAGCAAGACGCGGACCAAACCGGCGGCCAAAGCTTCCGCGGCGATGGCGGGACGGCGCGCGCCACGGCAAGATCCGCGGCAGTTTTTTCAACCAATGACCAGCTTTGGGACTTCGCTCCGCCCAGCCGCCGGCCAGAATCCGATTCGCCCTCAACGCCTCTTCCCTATGCCCACCGACTGGAAATCCCGTGCCGTCTCCGCCGCCGAGGCCGTGTCCGCCGTGCGCAGCGGCACCAACGTCTTCATCCACGGCGCCTGCGCCACGCCCGCCCCGCTGATCGAGGCGCTCTGCGCCCGGCACGACCTGGAGGGCGTCCGCCTTTACCACCTGCACACCGCCGGGGCCGCCCCGTTTGCGGCGAGCGGCCGCGAGCATGAGTTTCGCTCGGTCTCGCTGTTCACCGGCGCGCCCCTGCGCCAGGCGATCGCGGAGGACCGCGCCGACTTTGTCCCGATTTTCCTCTCCGACATCCCCGCCCTCTTCCTGGGTGGCAGCGTCCCGCTCGACGTGGCCCTGCTCCAGGTCTCGCCGCCGGACCGCCACGGCATGTGCTCGCTCGGCACGTCCTGCGACGCCACCAAGGCCGCCGCCACGACCGCCCGCCTGGTCATCGCCGAGATCAACCCCCGGATGCCCCGCACCCACGGCAACAACGTGCTGCCCTTCTCGCGGATCGACGCCTTCATCGCCACCGACCGGCCGCTGGTCGAGCACGCGACCGAGCCGGAGACCCCCGTCGAGGCGCGCATCGGCGAGCTCGTGGCCGGGCTGGTCGAGGACGGCTCCACGCTCCAGCTCGGGATCGGCGGCATCCCCAACGCCGTCCTCGCCCGCCTGCACGGCAAGCACGACCTCGGCATCCACACCGAAATGTTCTCCGACGGGATCGTGGACCTGGTCGAATCCGGCGCCGTCACCAACCGCCTGAAGAACGTCGCCGCCGGCCGCATCGTCACCAGCTTCATCAACGGCAGCCGGCGGCTGTTTGACTTCGTGGACGACAACCCGCTCGTCGCGTTTTACCCCTGCGACTGGACCAACGACACCTCGGTCATCCGCCGCAACCCGAAGGTGGTCGCCATCAACTCGGCCATCCAGATCGACCTCACCGGGCAGGTCTGCGCCGACTCGATCGGGCACCGCATCTATTCGGGCATCGGCGGGCAGATGGACTTCATCCGTGGCGCGGCGCTGTCGCCGGGCGGCAAGCCGATCATCGCCCTGCCCTCCACCGCGGCCGGCGGCCGCGTCTCCCGCATCGTCCTGCAGCTGGCGGCCGGGGCGGGTGTCGTGACCACCCGCGGGCACGTCCACTGGGTTGTCACCGAATACGGCGCGGTGAACCTCCACGGGCGCACGCTACGAGAGCGGGCCGCGGACCTCATCTCGATCGCGCATCCGGACTTCCGCGCCGAACTCACGCGTGACCTGCACGCCATCCGGCCGGCGCCGGCCTGAGCCTCCCGCGGCGCCGCAGCCGCGGCAAACCACAGTCATCTTTTGCCAAGAGATGAGGAGCGAGCCGCGGCCGTTTGTGGAATCATGGGGGCGTGCAAAACGACTTACTGCAGGCTTTCGCAGCTTTGCGCCCGGTGATCCGGACGAGCTGGGAAAAGTTGCTGCGGATGGAGCGGATCAACTCGCCGCTGGCCAATCCGGATACGCTCGTGCACCTGCTGGACACGACCTTGGACGAGATTTTCCGCGACCTGCAGGCCTGGTCCCCCCGGCGGCATCCCACCCGGGCCGCGGATCCGCAGTGCCCGTGCGGCCTCAATCCCTTGCTGGCCTATTTCACCGCCGGACGTCAGGCGCTCCGCGAGGCCCTCATCCTCGTGCAGGCCGCCACGCCGGAGCTGGAACCGGCCAAGCGGGACGAGGCGCTGGTCTGTCTGGACCAGGTCTTCGGGCACATCTCGCGGCGTGAAATCGCGTCCTTCTGCGCCATCTGCCAGATCCGGCCGGCGGGCAAGGCCCGCACCCCGGCCCGCCTGCACGTGGCGCTGGACATCTGACCCGCGCCGGGCCGCTTACGCGTGCGCCTTGGGCGGAGCCGTCGGATGGAGCTTGTCGCGGTACACCGACGGCGGCTCGCCCGCGATGCGCCGGAAGACCCGGTTGAACTGGGACAGCGACTGGAACCCGGCCTCGTAGGCGGCCTCGCTCACACGCTTGTTCGGGTTGAGCAGGAGATTCTTCACCTTCTCCACCCGCACGCGGGCCACGTAGTCGGTGAACGTCAGGCCCGTCGCCTTGCGGAAGCTCTTGCAGAAATAGAAGGCGCTCATGTTGACCGCGCGGGCCACGCCCGTGAGCGACATCTCCTCCGTGTGGTGATCGGCGATGAAGGCCCGTGCCCGGCTGATGGCCGGCGCCTCCTGCGTCTCCTCCTGCACCACGAGCTGGTTGCTGAGCGCCGAGAGGTGCTGCGCGAAGATCTTCAGGAGCTGGAGGATCGAGCTGTACTGCTTCTGCGACACCACCCGGCTCTGGAAATAGGCCTCCTCGTATTTCTTCAGGTCCGTCTCCACCCCGTATTTCAGCAGCACCTGCGTGAGCTTGCTCATCTGGGTCGAGGTGGGCCGGTGCAGGAGGATCTGGCCGGTCTGCAGGAAGGCGACCAGGTTCTCCCCGACGCGCACCGGCACGGCGGAGTCGCACAGCCCGGCAAAGCACTTCAGCGTCTTCGGGTTCAGCCCGGCCGACTCCTCCACCTTCCGCTGCAGCTGCAGGCAGCCGGCGCAGGTGTGGTTCGTGCCGGACATCAGCGCGCAGAACGGATTCTGGTTCGGGTCGCGGGTGTGCGGCAGATCAAAGGTTTCCCGCGCCCGCAGGCTGAGCGGCAGGCCCGTCGTCTCGCGGAACGCCTTCTCGTAGTCGCGGTAGATCTGCGACCGGCGGAGCTGGTCAACCAGCGGGCGCTTCGGGCTGGAGGCATCGGGAACGGGCATGTCTTTGGGTTAGGTCGCGCGGGAGCGCCGGGCAAGCGAACACGGCCTTTACGCCAATTTATGCGCAGCAGTCGGCAAGCCATGCGCAAAAAGTGCGTGCCAAGATCTGCGGATGGAACGGCAAGAACCGCGAGGCCACGGACCGCCGTTGCGGCTATCCTACGCGCAACCCCTTTAACCCACCCCATGAAAACCAAGTCCGCCCCGCTTCTCACCGCCGTTCTCTTTCTCGCTGCCGCGTCAGCCGCGTTTGCCCACCCGGGACACTCCTCCGTCGATGGTATCGCGTCCGGTTTTGCCCACCCGCTCAGCGGCTGGGATCACCTTCTCGCGATGATCGCCATCGGCCTCTGGGCTGCCCAACTCGGTGGACGCGCCTGCTGGCGCGTGCCAGCGGCCTTTGTCAGCGTCATGGCCCTCGCCGCCGTGGGCGGGCACTTCCTCGGCGTCATGCCGGGAGTGGACCAGGGCATCGCGGCCTCCGTGCTGGTGCTCGGGCTCCTGATCGCCTGCGCGGCCCGCCTGCCTTTGATGGCCAGCGTGGCGCTGGTGGGGGTCTTCGGGATTTTCCACGGCGTGGCCCACGGGGCGGAAATGCCCGCGACCGCGGGCGGACTCGCCTTCGGCGCCGGCTTCATCGGCGCCACGGTGCTGCTCCATGCGGCCGGGATCGGCCTCGGCCTCGCCACCGCGCGCCTCTCGGAACGCGCCCCCCGCCTGCTTGGCTGGGGCATCGCCGCCGCCGGCGTGGCGCTCTTCGCCAGCTGAACCGGAGCGGGTTTCATGCAATCTCTCCAGGCAGGCTTAACGGCCTGCCTTTTTTGCGTCGCAAGAGATCAACCTAGTCTGGGATGCATACACTGGGACGCTGTGCGTGCAGAATAAATCTCCAGGGATCATTGGCATTGTGCAATGAGGAAGGCCAGCCAGACCACGACTTAACCTCGCCGTGTTGAAGCGGCTCAGTGCAAGTTTTGGACGTGCCTCAAGAAACAAATAGCGTGAGATAAACCGTATGATGTTCGCGATCAAAGCCGAGATTAGTGATCCGGGCGCAGGGACGTTTTCCTTCACCGCGCAGAAGACCATGTACGGCGGCAAGCACATCGCCAAGGGCGATACGGTCTTCGTCTTCGCGAGCGAGAACGAGGGCGGGCCCGGGCTCATCGCATGCGGCATCGTCACCTCGGCCCTTCCGGTCCCCCTTAAGCCCGGATTCGCCCGGCAAACGCCGCGCGTGAGCATCACTGTCCGGCGCACGGCGCGAGCGAAGCGGCGCCTGGGGCGGAGCGAACTCAGGCCATTTTCGGACTGGGATGACGGCCGGCCCGAGTCCGAGCTTAATTTCAAATTCTATCGCCAGGCCACGAACAAGATCGCCGGCATCTCGGATGCCGCAGCGGCGTTTCTCCGCGAATTCTTTTGATGCGTCCGAGTTCGACCTGAACGCTGGAAAATCGAATCAACCGCTCTGGCGAACGGCCTTTCAACGCATCACGCACGGAGAATCAACTGCCTCGGCAGGCTGATCCCACCCGTCAGCCCAGCTCGGCCGCCAGGCGGGCGGCCAGCGCGTGCACGGAGTGCACGACTTCCGGGATCGTGGCCTCCACCTCGGGCGAGAGTTCCGTGCACATGGGGCGGACGGTCTCGACGGCGATGGTGTAGAGGTGGATCTCCGGCAGCGTGCCGATCAGGGCCGCGGCCGCAAAGAGGTCCTTAAGTCCGAAGTCATGGGCGCTCAGGCCCCGCGGCAGGTCGAAGGTCCGCGCCGTCTTCCGGAACCGGTACGCCAGCGTGCCCGCCGCCGTGCCGTCGCGCGTGGCGTCAATCAGGATGACCGCCCGGCGGCCTTCAAACTGACCCAGCAGGTTCGCGCCGCCCGTGCCGCCGTCGAGCAGGTGGACGCCCGCGATCGGGGCCTCACCCTCGAGCCAGCGCAGCACGTGCACGCCCACGCCCTCGTCGCCCATCAGCAGGTTGCCGACCCCGAGGACGAGGATGTGATCGCTGGGATTGACCGGCGCGCAGGTCGCGAAACGTTCCCCGACGAGCGTGGTGTCAATCAGGCTGATCATAGGTGGAGGCGGTAGCGGTAGGCTGTAAGCTTTAGGCGGGTTTTAGAGAGGGCTTGGGGAGGCTGGGCGCTTAAAGCCTACCGCTTCTCCCCTGCCGCCGGCGCCGGTCGCGCGGCCTTGCGCGAGGGCATCCCCGAGATGCCGGTCGCCTCCTGCGCGTCAATCTTGTGCTTCTCCATGAATTTCCAGCCGCCGATGATGGACGACGTCACGCCATGGCCCTCCACGTAGTCATGGTAGAACGTCAGGTAGACATGGATCAGGATGAAGAGAATGAAGAGCCACATCGCGTCGTAGTGGAACACCCGCAGGTTCTGCTCGCTGCCGAAGAGCGGCGTGACCCAGGTGAAAAGTCGCGGGAACCAGGCGTGGCTCGTCGGCGCATAGAGCGCAAAGCCCGAGACGATCTGGAACACCGTCAGCAGGCCCGTGCCCGTGTAGGTGAAGTAGGCCACGGCATTGTGGCCGAGCGCGTGCACGGGCTTCTCGCTGGACTGCATGATGTCCACGCGGAGCACCTCCCAGCACTGGCGCAGCTGCGCCTTCGTCAGCGGCAGGAAGTTCCGCCAGCTGGCGTACTTGTTGCCGGCGAAGGCCCAGTAGATCCGGACCAGGAAATTCGCGAGCAGCACGTAGCCGCTCGCGAAGTGGACGAAGCGCATCTTGCCAAACCAGAAGCTGCCGGAGGCCTCGCCCGAGTTGAGAAAGGCCGGGGGGTGGGCAATCAGGTAGCCGGTGACGCAAAGCGCGGTGATGGAAAGCGCGTTAATCCAATGGAACCAGCGCACGGGCTGTTCCCAGACGTAGACCCGTTGGTAATCGTGCGAGGCTTTCATGGGCGGGTGCTCCGGGGTTAGTTCACCAGCAGTTCGTGGCGCGCGATTTCCTTCTTGTCCTCAAAGAGGTGGACCGCGCAGGCGAGACAGGGGTCGAACGAGTGGATGGTGCGGATAATTTCCAGGGGCTGCTGGGGATCGTGCACCGGGGTGCCGATGAGGGCGGCCTCGTACGACGAGCGCTGGCCCTTCGCGTCGCGGGGCGAGGCGTTCCAGGTGCTCGGGACCACCAGCTGGTAGTTGGCGATCTTCTGGTCGTTGATCACGATCCAGTGCGCCAGCGCGCCGCGCGGCGCCTCGCTGGTGCCGACGCCCTTGCACGCCGCCGCCCAGGTGGAGGGTTCCCACTTTTCGCGCGTGAAGGTCCGGGTGTCGCCCGCCTTGATGTTCGCGAGCAGCTGGTTGTAGAACTCCAGGCTCCACCGGGCGGCGAGCTGTGATTCGATGGCCCGGGCGGCGGTGCGGCCGAGCGTCGAGAAGAGGACGGAAGCCGGGGCCTTCAGCGCGCCGAGCGTGGCGGTGACGGCATCCTTGATCTCGGCGTTGCCCGAGGCATAGCCGACGAGCATGCGGGCCAGCGGACCGACCTCCATGGCGTGGCCCTTCCAGCGCGGCGTCTTGAGCCAGCTGTACTTGGCGTCCACGTCGAGGAAATCATAGGGCGGCTTCGGGCCGGAGTACTTGAGGTTGGTCTCGCCCTTCCACGGGTGCAGCCCGGCGGCGCCGCCGTCGTACTCGTACCACGAGTGGTCAATGAACTCCTGGATGCCGGTGTCGTCGCGGGGATCAACCGGATGCACCTCGCTGAGGTTGCGCCCGAGGATCGCCCCGCGGGGGAACTTGTAGCTGCCGACGTCGGAGAAGCCATTGGTCGGCAGGTCCCCGTAGCAGAGATAATTGTCCAGCCCGCCGCCAATCCCCGCCCAGTCCAGATAGAACGGGGCGATGGCGAGCACGTCGGGAATGTAAACCTGCTCGATGAAACGCTGACCCTGCTTCAGGAGGTCGCCGACCATCGCGAGCCGCTCGGCGTTGATGGCGTTGGCCTCGTTGATGTTGATCGAGCAAGGCATGCCGCCCACGAGGTAGTTCGGGTGCGGGTTCTTGCCGCCAAAGATGGTGTGGACCTTCACGATCTCCTTCTGCCACTCCAGCGCCTCGAGGTAATGCGCCACGGCCATGAGGTTGGCCTCCGGCGGGAGCTTGAAGGCGGGATGACCCCAGTAGCCGTTGGCGAAGATGCCGAGCTGGCCGCTCTCGACGAACTTCGTCAGGCGCTTCTGGATGTCCGAGAAATAGCCGGGCGAGCTCTTGGGCCAGTGCGAGATGCTTTGGGCCAGGGTCGAGGTGGCCGCGGGATTGGCCTTCAGCGCGCTGACGACGTCCACCCAGTCCAGTGCGTGCAGGTGGTAGAAATGCACGACGTGGTCCTGCATGTACTGGGCGCAGAACATGATGTTGCGGATCAGCTCGGCGTTCGGCGGGACGCGGACGTCAATGGCGTCCTCGACCGCGCGCACGGAAGCGAGGGCGTGCACCGTGGTGCAGACGCCGCAGACGCGCTCGCAGAAAGCCCAGGCGTCACGCGGATCGCGGCCGCGGAGGATGATCTCCAGGCCGCGAACCATGGTGCCGGCGCTCCAGGCGTCGACGATCTTGCCGTCCTTGATTTCCGCCTCAATGCGGAGGTGGCCTTCGATGCGGGTGACGGGATCAACTACAATGCGGGTGCTCATGGGGAGGAGAGGTCAGGGTTTCTGGTTTGGGGTTTTATCGGAGGCGGCCGAATCGGCCGCCTCGGCCTTGACGGCATCCTCGCCGGGTTGCTCGCCGATCTCGTCGCGCTTGCGGAAGTTCGTCATGACGGCGTGCGTCGCGACGCCCGCGGCCGCGAGGCCCAGGGCCGCCACGCCCACCGTGTCGGCCGTCGCCTCGATGCCGAAGCCCGGGAAGCTGGGCAGCCGTTGGTAGAAGGGGCCGTTGTCCCAGAAATTCGACTCCGAGCAGCCGATGCAGGGATGGCCGGACTGGATGGGGAAGCTGACGCCGCCGTTCCAGCGGATGGTGCCGCAGGAATTGTAGGTCGTGGGACCCTTGCAGCCGACCTTGTAGAGGCAGTAGCCCTTCCGCGCGTTCTCGTCGTCGAAGCTCTCGACGAAGAGGCCCGCGTCGTAGTTGGGCCGGCGGTAGCACGTGTCGTGCACGCGGCGGGAGTAGAAGGCCTTCGGGCGGCCCAGGTTGTCGAGCTCCGGGATGGTGTCGAAGGTCAGCAGGTGCACGAGCACGCCGGCCATGACCTCCGCGATGGGCGGGCAGCCCTGGACGTTGATGATGGGCTTGCCGGCGATGATCTTCTTGATCGGCATGGCCTGGGTCGGATTCGGCTTCGCGGCCTGCACGCAGCCGGAGCACGCGCAGTTGCCCCAGGCGATGATCGCCTTGGCGTTCGCCGCGACTTCCTCGGCGATGCCCTTGGCGGTCTTGCCGCCGATGCAGCAGTAGACGCCGTCCTCGGCGAGCGGCACGGAGCCCTCGATGCAGAGGAGGTACTCGCCCTTGTACTTCGCGATGGTGTCCTGCAGCGACTGCTCGGCCTGGTGGCCCGAGGCGGCCATGAGGGTCTCGGTGTAATCGAGCGAGATCTTGTCGAGGAGGATGTCGGCGACGATCGGGTGCGAGCTGCGCAGGAAGGACTCGCTGCAGCAGGTGCATTCCTGGAAATGAAGCCAGATGACCGGGATCCGCTTCTTGGTCTCGAGGGCCTGGATCACCTGGGCGACGCCCGAGGCCTGGAGGCCGATGCAGGCGCCCATCCAGGCGCAGAAGTTCAGGAACTCCCGGCGGGACACCCCGCGGGCGACAATTTGGTCGTAGATCGTTTCTTCCTTCGGGAGGGTCTCTAGTTCGAGTGGCATTTTTTGGGGGCGGGCGCGGGTGGAATACCGGCGTGGACGCATTGACGGGTTGCAGGCGCGGGGTTCGGGGTTGTGGGACAGTATCCGATCCCGCCGGCCGCCGATATGCGTGGCTTGGCAATTGCTGGTCGTATTTTGCGAATCGCGCGGCTGGCGCTGGACGCCGCGATTTGCGCGGGGCATAGAGTGTGGTTATGCACGAGGTCGGCATCATGCAGTCGGCGCTGGACGCCATCCGGCAACAGGCCGTGAAACACGGCGCCACGCGCGTGTCCCGGATCGTCCTGCGCATCGGCACGCTCGCCGGCGTGGATCTCGACGCCCTGCGCTTCGCCTACGAGGCCCTGGCCCCGGGCGGTCCCGCCGACGGTGCCGTGCTGGAAATCGAGTCCGTGCCGGCCCGCGCCCACTGCGCGTCCTGCCACACGGAGTTCGGCGCCGGCCGCGGCTTCATCTTCCAGTGCCCGCAGTGCGGCGACTACTCCGGCGACATCCGCGCCGGCCGCGAACTCGGCATCGCCCGCCTCGAATTTCCCTGATCCCTCCATGAACCCCCTCGACCCCACCCCTCCCCTCGCGGAGTCCTCCCCGGACTGCCGCATCCACGCGCTCACCGGCGCCGCCACGGGCCTGTCCCGCGAGCTCTCCGCCCCGCTCTCCGCCGAGATCTCGGCCGCGCTCGCCGCCAGCCCCGACGGCGAAATCGCCGTGCGGTCCGTCGACGTCAACATCCCGCTGCTCGAGAAAAACGACATCCTCGCCGAGCGCAACCGCGGCTACTTCCTCGGCCGCGGGCTGGCCGCGCTGAACCTCGTGTCGTCGCCCGGCGCGGGCAAGACCACCCTGCTCGAGCGCACGCTCGACGAGTTCGGCCGGCGGACGAAGTGCGCCGTGCTCGTGGGCGACCTCGAGACCGACAACGACGGGCAGCGCCTCAGCCGGCCGCATGCGCCCGTCGCCCAGATCACGACCGGCACCGTGTGCCACCTCGACGCCGGCATGATCGCCCGCGCCGCCCAGTCCATCGACCTCGACGGCGTCCGCGTGCTGTTCATCGAGAACGTGGGCAACCTCGTGTGCCCCGCCTCGTTCGACCTCGGCGAGCAGCGGCGCGTCGTGCTGCTCTCCACCACCGAGGGCGAGGACAAGCCCCTCAAGTACCCGCCCATTTTCAAGTCCGCCCATCTCGTCCTCCTGACCAAGGTGGACGTGGCGGACCTCCTCGGCTTCAAGCGCGAACTCGCGGTGGAAAACATCCGCCGCGTCGCGCCGCAGGCGAAGATCATCCAGCTGTCCTCCCGCACCGGCGAGGGCCTGCCCGAGTGGTACGCCTACCTCGACGCGCTCGTCGCCCGCCGCTGAGCGGCGCCTCTCCCCATGTCCTCCGCCCCGCCCGACACCGATGTGCTGCTCCGCGTCCGCGGCACCGTGCAGGGCGTGGGCTACCGGCCCTTCGTGCACCGCACCGCCACAGGGCTGGGGCTGAACGGCTGGGTGCGCAACGACGCCGAGGGCGTGCTGATCCGCGCCGCCGGCGATCCCCGCCGCGTCGCGGCGCTGGCCGAGGCCCTCGTGCACGCCGCGCCGCCCGCGGCGGAGGTCACCGCCCTGGATGAGCGGGCGCCCCGCGCCGACGACGCCCCGGCGGGCACCGGCTTCGCCATCGCCCGCAGCGGGCCCGGCGGCGAGATCGCGACCGCCACGCCGCCCGACCTCGCCCTGTGCGCCGACTGCCGCCGCGAGCTGCTCGACCCGGCCGACCGGCGCCACCGCTATCCGTTCATCAACTGCACGCAGTGCGGCCCGCGCTATTCGCTCATCGAGCGCCTGCCCTACGACCGGCCGCACACCACCATGCGCGCCTTCCGGATGTGCCCGGACTGCCAGCGCGAATACGACGACCCCGCCAGCCGCCGCTTCCATGCCGAGCCCAACGCCTGCCCGGCCTGCGGTCCGCACCTCACGCTCACGGAACCCGACGGCACCCCCATCGGCGAACGCGAGGACGCCCTCCGCACCACCCGCGTCATGCTCCAGGCCGGAACCGTCTTCGCCGTCAAGGGCGTCGGCGGCTACCACCTGATGTGCGACGCGACCAACGAGCACGCCGTGGCCGCGCTGCGCCGCCGCAAGCACCGCGACGAGAAGCCGCTGGCCGTCATGTTCCGCGACCTCGCGCAGCTGCGGGAGTTCGCCGAGGTTTCACCGGCCGCGGCCGATCTGCTGCTCTCGCCCGCCGCCCCCATCGTGCTGGTGCCGCGCCGCGCCGGCACCGCCCTGGCCCCCGGCATCGCCCCGGGCAACCCGTGGGTCGGCGCCCTGCTGCCCTCCGCGCCGCTGCACGTGCTGCTGCTGGAATCCCTCGACCGGCCCCTCGTCGCGACCAGCGCCAATCTTTCCGAGGAGCCCATCTGCACCGACGACGCCGACGCGCGCCGGCGGCTTGCCGGCATCGCGGACCTCTTCCTCGGCCACAACCGGCCCATCGCCCGGCCGGTGGACGACTCGGTGGTGCGGCTCACCGGCGACCACACGCCCATACTGCTGCGCCGGGCGCGCGGCTATGCCCCGGCCCCGCTGGCCCTGCCCGGCCGGCTGTCCGCCCCGGTGCTCTGCGTCGGCGGGCAGATGAAGGCCACCGTGGCGGTGGCCGCGGGCAGCCAGGTTGTGCTGAGCCCGCATCTGGGCGACCTGGAAAACGTGGCGACCCTCCGCGTCTTCGAGCAGACGATCGCCACCTTGGGCGAACTGCAGGGCGCCCGGTTTTCCGCCGTCGTTCACGACCAGCATCCGGACTATTCCTCGACCCGGTACGCGGCGCAGCTCGGCCTGCCGTGCATCGGCGTGCAGCATCACCTCGCCCACGTGCTTGCCTGCCTGCTCGAGCATGGCGAGCCGGCCAACGATGTGCTCGGCATCGCCTGGGACGGCACGGGCCATGGCCCGGACGGCACGGTGTGGGGCGGCGAGTTCCTGCTCCTCCGGGACCACCAGGCCGAGCGGTTCGCCCGGCTGCGGCCCTTCCGGCTGGCGGGCAGCGCGGCGGCGGTGCGCGACGGCCGCCGGGTCGCGCTGGGCCTCGCCCACGAGCTGGGTTCGCTCCGCGCCATGGCCGCGCACCTCCGCTTTTCCCCCCGCGACACGGCGCTGCTCGGCGCGCTCCTCGAGCAGCACCTCAACTCCCCGTTGTGCTCCAGTGCCGGCCGGCTGTTCGATGCGTTCGGCGCGCTGCTCGGCCTCGGGCAGCTCAACGCGTTCGAGGGCCAGCTGCCGCTCGCCGTCGAGGCGGCCGCGATGGCGGCCCCTCCGTCGGCCCGCACCCTCCCCTTTCCGGTCGTGGCCGCCGCCACGCCCGGCGCCCGGCTCGACCTTGACTGGCGCCCCGCCGTCGAGCAGGTGCTGCGCCCGGGCCGCGACGCAGCCGACGACGCGGCCGCCCTGCACCGCGGGCTCGCCCGGGCGATGGTGGACGTGGCCCGGCAGGCCGGCGCCGGCACCGTCGTGCTTACCGGCGGCTGCTTCCAGAATGCCCTGCTCCACTCCCTCTCCGTCGCCGCCCTCACCGCCGCCGGTTTCCGCGTCCTCGTCCACCGGCGCCTCTCCCCGAACGACAACTCCATCGCCGCCGGCCAGGCCCTCGCCGCGCTCTGGCAACTCACCTCCGTCACCCTGCCCGCATGAATCCGCCCTATCGTTCTCCTCATCGTGCTCCCGTCTGAGCCGACCGAGAACGAGTTCATACTCCAGCCTTCCATTATACCCAAACCCCACCCCTCCCATGTGCCTCGCTGTTCCCGGTAAAGTCGTTGAAATCATCGGTGACGATCCCCTGCTCCGCGCCGCGAAGGTCAGCTTCGCCGGCGTCATCAAGCTCGTCAGCCTCACCTGCACGCCCGAGGCCCGACTTGGCGACTTCGTGCTCGTCCACGTCGGCGTCGCCATCAGCGTGATCGACCCGCAGGAGGCCGAGGAAACCTTCCGCTACCTCCGCGCGATGGGCGAACTCGACGGTCTCGACGCCGCGGTCGCCGCCGCCTCCCCGCCATGAAATACGTCGACGAATACCGCAGCGCCGCCCTCGTCCACCAGCTGGCCGCCGCGATCGCGCGCACCGCGACGCGGCCGTGGACCCTGATGGAGATCTGCGGCGGGCAGACCCACGCCATCGTCAAGTTCGGCCTCGACGACCTGCTGCCGAAGACGATCACGCTCGTCCACGGCCCGGGCTGCCCGGTGTGCGTGACCAGCGCCGAGCTGATCGACCAGGCGGTCGCGATCGCCCTCCACCACGGCGCCATCCTGTGCTCGTTCGGCGACATGCTGCGCGTGCCCGGCAACGGCATCGACCTCCTGACCGCCAAGGCCCGCGGCGCCGATGTGCGCATCGTCTATTCGCCGCTGGACGCGGTCACGATCGCCCGGGAAAACCCGGCGAAGCCGGTGGTGTTCTTCGCCGTCGGCTTTGAAACCACCGCCCCCGCCAACGCCCTCGCGGTGCTCCAGGCGGAACGCGAGCAGGTCAAAAACTTTTCCATCCTGACCTCGCACGTCCTCGTGCCGCCCGCCATGCGCGCGATCCTCGGCTCCCCGGACAACCTCGTGCAGGGCTTCCTCGCCGCCGGCCACGTCTGCGCCATCATGGGCACCGGGGAATACGGCCCGATTGCCCGCGAGTTCGGCGCGCCGATCATCATCACGGGCTTCGAGCCGGTGGACATCATGGAAGGCATCCTCCTCTGCGTGCAGCAGCTCGAGGCCGGCCGCGCCGAGATCGCGAACGCCTACACGCGCGCCGTGCGGCCCGAGGGCAACGCGAGTGCCCGCCGGCTGGTCGAACAGGTCTTCGAGGTCTGCGACCGCGACTGGCGCGGCCTCGGCGTCATCCCCCAAAGCGGCCTGGCCGTAAGCCCGGCCTACGCGGCCTACGACGCCTCCCGGCGTTTCCCCCGCGGAAAAACCGGCGCGGCCGGCGCGACGGAGTGCATCAGCGGCGCCATCATGCGGGGCGTGAAGAAACCGCACGACTGCCCGGCCTTCGGCACCCGCTGCACGCCCGAGCATCCGCTCGGTGCGCCGATGGTCTCCAGCGAGGGCGCCTGCGCCGCGTATTATCGCTATCGCCACCGGATCGGTGCGACGGCCGTGGCGCCCGGGACGGCAGCTTGAGCGTCCGGCCGGTCCGCCGCGGTCCAAACCTGACGACAAAAAGGGCAGGAATGGCCACGGAAAGGCGCAAGGGATCCAAGGCTCCGGATCGGGTCGCCCGCACGCCTATAGGCGCAATGAAGTCTCCTTCGCAGCCCCGGCAGCTTTGCGCCTTTTCGCGGCCACCCCCCGGATCCGGCCCGTGGCTCAACTCCACGGCGACCGCTTGGATGCACCGGCCTTAGCAGATCCGCGGAAGCTGTTCGCCGCTGAGGCGGTCCACGATCCGCTCGGAGCCGATGACGCTCCGGAGCGTCACCTGCCCCGCCGGGCCCGCCGACACCCGGCCGATGATCGCCGGCGCGCCGCCCGGCGCCGTCCGCCGCAGGATGCTGAGGGCCCGTTCCGCCTGCGCCCCGGGCAGCAGGCAGACGAACCGGCCTTCGTTCGCCACATAGTACGGATCCAGCCCGAGAATCTCGCAGGCGCCCTGCACGAGTTCGGATACCGGCACCTGCGCACTGTCCATCGCGATGGCCACGCCGGCCGCCTCCGCGAGTTCCACCAGCGCCGTCGCCAGCCCTCCGCGGGTCAGGTCGCGCAGGCAATGGATTTCCAGGTCCGCGCCGAGCAACGCCTGCACGGGCGCCACGAGGGGGGCGCAGTCGCTCCGGATCTCGCTCTCGAAGCTGAGGCCCGCCCGCGTCGCCATGATGGCGATGCCGTGCCGCCCGATGTCGCCGCTGAGGAGGATGGCGTCGCCCGGCCGGATGCACGACGGCGCCACCGTCCGCGCCCCTTCGATCACGCCCACGCCGGCGGTGGTCACATAGAGTCCGTCGCCCTTCCCGCGCTCCACCACCTTGGTGTCGCCCGTCACGATGCTCACGCCGGCGGCCCGCGCGGCGTCGCGCATCGACGCCACCACGCGCTCCAGGGTCGCGATCGGCAGGCCTTCCTCCAGGATGAAGCCCGCGCTCAGCCACTGCGGCCGCGCGCCGCACATGCAGAGGTCGTTGACCGTGCCGTTGACGGCCAGATGGCCGATGTCACCGCCGGGAAAAAACATCGGGCTCACCACATGCGAGTCGGTGGTGAACGCCAGCCGGCCCCCGGGGCACTGCAGCAGCGCGCCGTCGTGCTGGGCGTCGAGCGCGGGATTGGCAAAGGCCGGCCGGAATACCCGGTCAATCAGCTCCTGCGTCAGCCGCCCGCCGCCGCCGTGACCCATCGTGATTTCGGTCCGGTGCGGGAGCGGCACGGGGCACTGGAGACCGGCGGCGGAAATCGGGGCGGACATGGGGGAATGTTCAGATGGCGGCCCCGCGGAAACTGCGCCAGCGGCCCGGGGGCAGCAGGGCCAGCGCGATCAGCGCGACCTGGACGAGGACGAAGGTGAGCAGCCCGTAGAACGCGGCGCTCGTGAAGCCGTAGCTGTGCAGGCCGACGCCCAGCATGTTGGTGCCAAACCAGCTCCAGGCCGTGACGATGTTGCCGAACACCGCGAGGGCCATCAGCCCGCGCTGGCGGACCAGCCCGCCCCAGCGGGCGTGGAGGATGACGGCGTTCCAGACCACGATGATCAGCGCGCCGTTTTCCTTGGGATCCCAGCCCCAGAAGCGGCCCCAGGACTGGTCGGCCCAGATGCCGCCGAGGACCGTGCCGACGAAGCTGAAGAAAGTCGCGAAACAGACGATGCCGTAGACCATCCGCGCGAGCGAGTCGGCCGTGGCCTGATCGAGCGAGCGGGTCAGCACGCCGCGCAGGATGTAGATGATCGCCAGGAAGCCCGCGAGGAACGTCGAGGCGTAGCCGATGGTCACGGTGACCACGTGCGTCGCCAGCCAGAAGTTCGAGTCGAGCACGGCCCGCATCATTTCCAGGGTGTCGCCACTGAGCGAGAGATGGTGCGCGATCACGAGCGTGCTGAAGCCGATGAGCGAGCCGGCCGCGCCGGCCACCGCGCGGCGGTCGAGCCGCTCCAGGATGAGACAGAGCCCCACCGCGCCCCAGCCGATGAACAGCGCCGAGGAATAAAGGTTGGTCACCGGCGGGCGGCCTTCCAGCCACATGCGCGCCACGATGCCGACCGTCGTCAGGACAAAGGCCAGCTCCATCAGCCCCAGCGCCGTGCGGCCGAGAACGTCCGGCCATTTCAGCCACGACACCACCGCGCACAGAAACGCGATCACATACAGGATCAGGCTGGAGTAAAACGGCTCGGCCCGGTTGAAGAGCGCCTCGAGCGTGCACTTCCGCATCACCGGGGCGAACGCGGCGTTCAGGCCGGCGGTGGTGTCGCGGACAACCGCATTGAAGGCCACCGGGTCGCCGGCCACCCAGGCGCGGCCCATCGCGGTGTACTGCCGCACGGCCGGATCCACGCCGAGCCCGAGGGCCGCCGACGCGAGCAGCGAGCGGCCCGCCGTCCGCCACTCCGCCGTGCCGGGAGCGGGCGGAACCACGCGCAGCACGCTGAACGAGTCCATGGTCTCAAAGATCGGGCGCGACGCGGGGAGTTGCGCCGCCGACGCGAGCAGCACGGAGAAATCGGGACTGTCGGGCGCCTGGAGGCTGAACTTGAGGTGATCGTAGAGCAGCAGGTGTTCCCGGAGCTCCTCGACGGCGCGCTGGAAGGCGGTGCGCTCGCCGGCGTCCACCGGCTCGGCCAGCTGCGCCTGGCGGTCGAGCTCGGCCAGGCCCGGGCGAAGCTGGACAAAGGCAAACCGCACCCCGCCGTCACCGTCGGCCGGCGCGAGGTTGAAGAGCGAAAGCACATCCGCGTTGTCGATGCGGATCATCCGGTAGGTATCGGCCTCGCCCGGCTGAAAGAGCACGGTCAGCAGCCACTCGTGCGGGGTCAGGGAATGGCCGTCCGGCGTGGACACGCGCTGGCGGCCCTGCAGCAGGAGCAGCGTGTTGCGCGCGACGGAGTCCATCGGCTTGAGGCGTCCGTCGGCCAGCACCGGCAGCCGGCCGAATGCCGCCAAATCGAAGCCGCGCGGCTTTGGCTCGGGCCAGAGCGTGAAGGCGAGGCCAAGCAGCGCGAGGATGGCGGCGATGGCGGGAAGTTTGGTCTTCATGTCAGGAAACGTTCGGTTGCGCCACGGCCGCGCTGGCACGACGGCGCGCAAACCCGAGTAGGTGGATGAGAAACTGCACGGCGAGGCCGAGGGCGATCATCCCGCAGGCGACGTAAGGCACTGTCCACGCCGGGTTGCGCACCACCTGGAGGACGGAGGTGCGGTCGTTGTTGTCGTAGCCGGCCTGGTAGAACGCGCGGCCCGCGAACCGCAGCGGGCTGTTCATGTAGATGCGCACCTGCCGGTCCTCGCGGCCGTCATCGCTCCGCACGCGGACCGTGCTGGCGAAGTCCTTCGGGATCGACGTGCCGGGATAGACGTCATGGGTGAACTTCTGCAGCGTGATCGCGACCGGGAAATAGTCCCGCTTCGCGCGCAGCGCGACCTGCCAGGTGCGGCCCTGGTAGGTAAAGGTCTCCGGCGATACGAGCAGGGCCGACACCAGCACCGTGCCGATCAGGCCGTCGGTGCCGCGGATCTCGATGATGGCGGTGGGCCAGTTGTTCTCGTTCGGCTTGTAAGTGACGGGGGCGGGCTGGACCGCCAGTTCCGCGCCGTCGCCCAAGGTCGCAACCGGCGCCGGGGCGTCGGTCATCGTCGAGCGCAGGCGGACCATGGCGTTGGGATAGTAGGCCGTGGCCCGGAGCGTGAACGGCAGCAGCGGGTGCTGGATCGGGGCCTGCTCCTCGACCCAGACGGACGGAATGGCGACGACGTCGTCAAAGGCCGGGTTCGTGGCGTCGATCACCGCGAGTTCCGTGTCCCGGAAACTCTCGGCGTAATGCTTGGTCTGGCCCACATCGAGGCGCATCTGGCTGTCGCGCTGCATCAGGCCGGACACGCCCTCGCCGATCAGGAGGAGGATGAGCCCGATGTGCGTGAGCCAGATGCCGCAGTTCTTCCACGCCAGCCGGAAGCGGGTGAAGTGCGCCGCGATCAGGTTGGCCAGCAGCACGCCGCCGAGCAGGTAGCCGCCCGGGAAAACGGGCACGGAAAACGGGGTGCCGGCCAGCCGCGTCACCACGACAAAGGAATGGAAATATTTGGCCTGCACGGCCCAGACGCCGAGGTGCACCTGGTCCAGCGTGGCGGCAAAAATCAGCAGGATGGACAGCAGGAGCAGGAAGACCGTGAGGCGGAGCGAGGCCAGGCCGGCCAGCAGGGACTTGAAGGAAGGCGGGTTCATGGGATCAGGGGGCCTCGACGGTTTGGAGGAAGGTGAGGAAACCCGGTTTCGCCGCCGCCACGGCCTCGCCGGGCCCGGTCAGCTTGAAGAACCAGGTGCGGCCCTGCCACGGCACGAGCGCCGCGACGATCCGCGGACCGCCCGCCGCGGGACTGGCGGCATCCGTCACGATGAAATGCAGCCCGTGGGTCGCCTCGACGGACGTGGTGACTCCCGCGAGTGCCGCGTCATCCACCGGGTCGAGCCCGACCTGGCCGCGCCAGCGGTTGACGTTCGCGAGCACGCCGCCGACATCGCCGGCAAACACGGTGACCGCGACCTCGGCGCCGCCGACGGCATAGCTGCCCTTCCGCATGGCGCTCGCCGCCTTGACCGTCCAGCCGGCCGGCACCTGCCAGCGCAGGACGGGGCCGTCCGCCACCGGCGGAATCGTTCCCGCCATGCCGGCGGGAGCAGCGGGCGTCGCGGCCGCCTCCACGGCTCCAGCGGTCATTGTCACGGATTGCAGGAAGGCGGTGAACGCCGCGCGCTGCGTGGCGACCAGCGGTCCGGGGCCCATCAGCTTGAAAAACCAAACCCGGTCCGGGCTGCGCAGCCATGCCCCGAGGAGGCGGACCGGGGCCTTGGCCTCGCCGGCCGTGCCACTGAGGTCCACGACGGCCATGGATCCTGCGGCCGTCGCGACCGACTGCACTTGCGCCGGGAGTTCCGCGGCCGTCACCGGGGCCAGTTGCAGCTGGCCGCGCCAGCGGTTGATGTTCGCGAGGTCATCGCCGCCCGTCCCGGGAAACGTGACGATGGAAACGTCCGCCTTGGTGCCGTCCGCACCCGGCACGAGGAAACTGGCGGTCCGCAGGCCATCGGCCTTCTGCGCCTGCCAGCCCGGGGGGGCCACCCAGTGCAGGCCGGGCTTGGCCTGCGCCGCGGCCGGCGCCGGGGTGGCGCCCGCCGCGGGCGGCACGGCGGCGTTGCTATCCGGGTCCTTGTCCACGCGATAGACCACCATGCTGCGGTCCTTGCAGCCGGCCACGCCGACAAGGGCGAGGAGCAGCAGAATTTCGCCAAACCGGGGCGGAGGGCAGCAAGGGCGGGGACGGGCCGGAAGGGTCATGGGCAGAGAATGGCGCATTTCGGCGCCGAATGCTCGGCAACCGTTGCGATAGGGTGCGCAGATCTTGCCATTTGGCTAGACCGCAGCGGCGTGACGCTGGGTCGCCGGGGTCAGCGTGGCGTCGAAACACGTGGCGATCACGCGCAGCAACGGTCCCCCGACCCGCGTGACCTGCACGCCCTCCGGGGTGCACACCACCAGGCCGTCCGCCTCAAACTTCGCGAGCTCCCGGATCTCCGGCGCATACGTGGCGGCCACATCCACGCCCAGCTCGGCGCTGAGCGCGGCGTAATTGAGCTTCCGGTCGCACATCAGCCGCATGATCAGGGTGCGGCGGCGGCGGTCCTCGGCCGTCAGCACCAGTCCGCGCTCCACCGGCAGCCGGCCCGCACGCACGGCCTCCTGCCAGGCCGCGAGTTCCTTGTGGTTCTGCCGGTAGCTGTCGACGGTCGAGGAGATCGACGACACGCCAAAGCCGTACAGCGACGCGCCGGCGGCCGTGCTGTAACCCTGGAAGTTGCGGTGCAGCGTGCCGGCGCGCTGGGCGAGCGCGAGTTCGTCATCCGGCCGGGCAAAGTGGTCGAGGCCGATGTCAATGTAGCCCGCGGCCGTCAGCTTCGTGTGTGCGACGGCGAACATCGCAAGCTTCTGCTCCGGCGTCGGCAGCTGGCCGCGGGTCTCGAAGATCTTCTGGGCGGGGCGCAGCCAAGGGACATGGGCGTAGCTGAAGACCGACAGGCGGTCGGGCGCCAGCTCAAGCACCTCGTCAATGGTCCGGCCGAAGCTCGCGGCGGTCTGCAGCGGGAGGCCGTAGATCAGGTCGACATTGATCGAGGCGAAGCCCGCTGCCGTCAGCCAGGTGAACGCCTGCGCGGTGAGTTCCGTGGGCTGCCAGCGATGGATCGCAAGCTGCACCGCCGGGTTCGTGTCCTGCACGCCGAGCGAGGCGCGGTTGGCGCCGATGAGGCGCAGCGCCTCGACCTGCTCCTGGGTCAGGCGCCGCGGATCGATCTCGACGCCGAATTCACAGTGCGGGGCCAGGTGGAACAGTTCGCGGATGCGCAGGCCCAGCCGCGCCAGTTCGGCGGGCTGGAGGAAGGTGGGTGTGCCCCCGCCGAAATGCACCTGCTGCACCAGCCGGTTCCCGTCGAGACGGGCGGCCACGAGTTCCATCTCGCGCTCCAGGTCATCCAGGTACTCGGCCGCCGCCCCGCGCTGGGTGGTGATGATCGTGTTGCAGCCGCAGTACCAGCAGAGCGACTCGCAGAACGGCAGGTGGAAATAGAGCGACAGCGGGCCGGCGCCGGGGGCGTTGTCCGCGGCGATCGCCTCGTCCAGCGGCAGGGTCGCCAGGTCGGCGGTGAACTTCGTCGCCGGCGGATAGGACGTGTAGCGCGGCGCCGCGGCGGAATATTTCCGGATCAGGTCCAGGTCGAGGGCGGGGGTGGCGGCGGATTCGTGCGGCAGGATCATGGGTGGGAAAGAGGGAGGCGCTGATGGTCGCACGGAACCGCCCGAGGCTCTCCGCGCCCCTTGACGAAGGCTACGCATATCTTGCTCAGACGGCAGATTGGCCGGCGCCGAACCGGCCCGCCGCCAGGCGTTAGCCCCGGAATCCAGTCGATTTACGCAAAACCTGCGCTAACCTCAGCAAACGATGCGCAGACGGTCGCGCCTGATTCTGCCATCCTGTTCCCGACAGAACCATAAATTCAAGACGCTGAAAGACAGCATCAACCTCCATCCACCTCATCATGAAAATCCGCACCACCACCCTCGCCGCCGGCCTCGTGTTCGTGCTCGGCACCGCGCTGAGCTACGCCGCCCCGGCCTCCGAAAACTGGGAAAACCTCTGCACGAAATGCCATGGCGCCGACGGCAAGGGCCTGACCAAGATCGGCAAGAAACTTTCCCTCAAGGACTACACCGACGCCAAGGTGCAGGCCGATTTGAAGGACGAGGACATGGCCAAGGCCATCACCGCGGGCATCAAGGACAAATCCGGCAAGGAACGGATGAAGGCCTTCACCGATCTCTCGCCCGCCGAGGTCAAGGACCTCGTCGCCTACATCCGGAAGTTCAAGGGCTGAGTCTTCCCTCCACCCCGCCGTCCCGCGGTTTCATCCGCCGGCGGGGTTTTTCCTGCCCGCCGTCCTCACCTGTTCCCTGCGCTGACCGCCCCCGCCCATGCCCGACCTCCCTCCCTCCCCGACGCCCGACCTGAAGCCGCGCTCGCCCTTCAACAACTGGATCAGCGCCATCGGTGGCGTCGTGGCCATCGGCGCGCTGTTCTCCTTCGCGCTGCTGGTGTGGATGGACTTCACCCAGGGTGACAAGAATCCCTACCTGGGGATCTTCACCTATATCGTCGCGCCCGGCTTCCTCATCGGCGGCATCGCGCTGGGGTTCTTCGGCGCCTGGGCCCAGCGCCGCTGGGCGATCAAGCATGCCGCCACGGCGCCCGACAAATGGCGGCTCGATTTTTCCAATCCCACCCAGCGCCGGTACCTCGTCCTCTTCGGCTGCGGCGGCCTCATTTTCATCATGTTGAGCGCCTTTGGCAGCTACGAGACCTACCATTACTCCGAGTCCGTCCAGTTCTGCGGCGAGGTCTGCCACCGCGCCATGAACCCCGAGTTCGTGGCCTACCAGCGCGGCGCCCACGCCCGGGTGGACTGTGTCGACTGCCATATCGGCTCCGGCGCCAAGTGGTTCATCAAGGCGAAGATCAACGGCACCCACCAGCTCATCGCCTACACGCTGAACAACTACAGCCGCCCCATCGCCACGCCGATCAAGAACCTCCGCCCCGCCCAGGACATCTGCGAGAAGTGCCACTGGCCCGAGAAGTTCCACGGCAGCGTCGATGTCAGCTTCTCCCATTTCCTCATCGACCGCGCGAACACCCCGTACAACGTGCGCCTGCTCCTGCGGGTGAACACGACCGCGCCCGGCGCCCCCGCCGGCGGCATCCACTGGCACGTCAGCCAGAGCGCCAAGGTCGAGTACTACACCACCGACGAGAAGCGCCAGGACATCCCCTGGATGCGCGTCACCAACAAGGCCGACGGCACGTCGCGGGTCTACCGCACCGATTCGTTCAAGGGCGAGCCGCCCGCGGATCAGATCCGCACGATGGACTGCATGGACTGCCACAACCGTCCCGCCCACGTCTTTCCCACGGCCAACGACGCCGTCGAATCCGCGCTCGCCGCCGGCACCCTCCCGGTCCAGCTCCCCAACCTGAAGCGCGAGGCCGTGAAGGCCCTGCTCCAGACCGACATCACCACCGGCGCCGAGGCGCCCCAGAAGATCGCGGACTACCTCCGCGCCAAGTACACCGGCGCGCCCGAGCTCCCCGCCGCCATCGCCGAGGTGCAGCGGATCTACGCCGTGACCATTTTCCCCGAGCGCAAGGCCGACTGGCGCGTCTACCCGAACAACATCGGGCACAAGGACTGGCCCGGCTGCTTCCGCTGCCATGACGACAAGCACAAGACGACCCTCGGTGAAACCGTCCGCTCGAGCGACTGCAACTCCTGCCACACGATCCTCAGCCAGGGCAAGGGCGCGGAACTCGAGCAGCTCAGCGCCAAGGGCCAGGTGTTCAAGCACCCGGGCGGGGATTACGACTCCGACCTGACCTGCTCGGACTGCCACAACGGCGGCATCCAGAAGTAGCGGCGGCCCCGTCCCCGGCCGCGCGGGCTGGCCAAAATACGCGCCACATCAGCCAACCCCTGCGGAGCGGCGGTGCCGGCATTGGCGCATGCTGGGCCCACTCCCATGAATGCCCTTACCCGCGGTGGTCTCTGGTCGGCGCTGGCCTTGCTGGCCCCTTTTCTGGCGGCTGCGCCCGCCACTCCCAACAGCTCTGCCGTCGCCGCCGCGGACAAGAAGCCCGCCGTGGCCAATTCCGAGTGCATGGATTGCCACGAGGCGGAATTCAAGCCGCTCAAAAAGGGCCAGCCCGCCGTCTGGGTCGGCGTCCGGCCCGAGCTGTTTGCGAAGTCCGTGCACGCGCGCCTGAACTGCGTCGACTGCCACGTCTCGATCACCGAAACCCCGCACGACTCCAAGCTCCCGGCCGCCCAGTGCGCCACCTGCCACGCCGGCGCCGTCACCCAGTTCGCCACGAGCATCCACGGCCAGCCTCGCGCCAACAGCCACGCCCCCGCCGCCACCTGCACCGACTGCCATGGCGACGCCCACACGCTCCTGCCGGTGAAGCACACCGACTCGCCCGTCGCGAAGTTCAACCTCCTGGCCACCTGCGCCAAGTGCCATGAAGGCGACGCGGCCAGGCTGGGGCTGAAGAACGACGGCGCCATCGCCCACTTCCGCGACAGCATCCACGGCCAGGGCCTCTACCAGATGGGGCTCAACGTCTCGCCGACCTGCAACGACTGCCACGGCGTGCACGACATCAAGTCGATCAAGGACAGCACCGCGCACACCAGCCGCGCCGCGCTCGCCCAGACCTGCGGCGCCTGCCACGTCGGCGTCGAGAAGACCTTCGCCGCGAGCGTGCACGGCACCCTGCTGGAAAGGGACGGGCGCAGGAGCCCCGTCTGCACCGACTGCCACACCGCGCATGAAATCGAGCGGCCGGGCAACGCCCACTTCAAGTCCACCAGCGACGCCAAGTGCGGCGCCTGCCACGAGGAGCGCCTCGCCAACTACCGCGAGACCTACCACGGCAAGGCGATGCTCCTCGGCAAGACCAACGCCGCGTCCGAGGTCGCCGCCTGCTACGACTGCCACGGCCATCACGACATCTTCAAGCACACCGACAGCCGCTCCCGGCTCTCCGCCGGGCACATCGTCGCGACGTGCGCCAAGTGCCACGAGGGGGCCAACGCCTCCTTCGCCCAATACCAGCCGCACGCCGACCCGACCGACGGGAGGCACTACGCCGCGCTGCACTACGTCTACCTCGCGATGACCGCCCTCCTCGTCGGCGTGTTCGCCTTCTTCGGCGTCCACACGCTGCTCTGGATCACGCGCTTCGCGATCACGTACTTCCGCGATCCCCCCGGCTTCCGCGCCGCGCGCCTCGCCGCGCACGCGGATGCCGAGACGTACCGCCGCTTCAATCCGTACGAGCGCTTCCTCCACATGCTCGTCGTCACCAGCTTTCTCATGCTCGTGCTCACCGGCATGCCGCTGAAGTTCTACTACACGGACTGGGCCCACACCCTGTTCAACATCCTCGGCGGCCCCGAGGCCGCGCGCGTGCTGCACCACCTCGCCGCGATGGTGACGTTCCTCTACTTTGCGCTGCACCTCACCAATGTCGCGCAGAGCCTCTGGCGGAACCGGCGTTCGCTGCGCGATCCCGCCACCGGGCGCATTTCGTTCCGGCGGATCTGGTCGGGCGTGTTCGGGCCCGACTCCATGGTGCCGTCCATCCAGGACCTGCGTGACTTCATCGCCCACCTGAAGTGGTTCTTCGGCCGCGGCCCGAAGCCGCAATGGGACCGCTGGACCTACTGGGAGCGCTTCGACTACCTCGCGGTCTTCTGGGGCGTCGCCATCATCGGCCTCTCGGGCTTGGTGCTCTGGTTCCCCCGCTTCTTCACGACCTTCCTGCCCGGCTGGATGATCAACATCGCGGTGATGATCCACTCCGACGAGGCCCTGCTCGCCGCGGGCTTCATCTTCACCTTCCACTTCTTCAACACCCACTTCCGCTTCGACAAGTTCCCGATGGATACGGTGATCTTCTCCGGCCACATCTCGAGGACCGAGATGCTGCAGGAGCGCCGCCGGTGGTACGACCGCCTGGTCGCCAGCGGCCGGCTCGACGAGCACCGCGTCCTCCACAGCGACTGGGAAACCCGGAAGACGCTCTACAAGACCCTGGGCTTTGTCTTCCTCGGGATCGGCCTCCTGATCCTCGGGCTCATGGTCTATGCGCTCCTGTCGCGGCTGATGCACTAGAGCCCGCCCCGCCATGCCCGCCAGCCCGCTCATTGACTCGGCCCTGATCCGGCTCTTCCGCTTCCGCACCCGCGGATTCCTGCGGATGGAGGACGCGCCCGGGCAGGGGCCACGCCCGCCGCCCGCCGGCGGGTGCTACTTGTATGTGCACGTGCCCTTCTGCGCCGCGCTGTGCCCGTTCTGCTCGTTCCACCGCGTGCAGCACTGCCACGGGCAGGCGGTGCCGTATTTCGCCGCGCTGCGCGAGGAACTCCGGCTCTACCACGCGGCGGGCTACCAGTTCAACGGCGTGTACTTCGGCGGCGGGACCCCGACCATTGAGCCGGAGGAGCTGAGGGAGACCATCGCGCTGGTCCGCCGCCTCTTCCCCGTCCGCGAGATCTCCGTGGAAACCAACCCCCGGGAGCTGCAGCCGCCCCTGCTGGCGATGCTGCGGGATGCCGGCGTGACCCGGCTGTCCGTGGGCGTGCAGAGCTTTGATAACGGGCTGCTGCGCGACATGGAGCGCTACGAAAAGTACGGGAGCGCCGAGGAGATCATCACCCGCCTCCAGTCGGCCGCCGGGCTGTTCCCCACCCTCAACGTGGACCTGATTTTCAACCAGCCGCACCAGTCGCTGGCTTCGCTGGAGCACGACCTCGACCTCGTCCGCGAACTCGGGGTGACGCAGGTCTCATGCTATCCGCTGATGTCGGCTCCCAGCGTGAAGCGGCGGATGACGACCGCGATGGGCGCGCCGGATTCGCGGCGCCTGCGGCCGTTCTTCGCGGCGATCCTCCGGAAACTGCAGCCGGACTTCACGCCGACCTCCGCCTGGTGCTTCACGCGGCGCGGCACCGCCGGCGACGAGTACATCGTCGCCGCCGAGAACTATGTCGGCGTCGGCAGCGGCGCCTTCAGCTACCTGGACGGGGTGCTGTATGCGACCACGTTCTCGCTCGCCCATTATGAGGCGCAGGTCGCCCGCGGGTTCACCGGCATCACCGCGCGGCACGCGCTGAGTCCCGGCGACCAGATCCGCTACGCCCTGCTCGTGCGGATGTTCGGCCTCGGGCTGGACCGCGCGTGGGCCCGCGAGCGTTATGGCGCGCGGTTCCTGCGCACCGTCTGGGCCGAGCTGGCCACGCTGGAACTGCTCGGCGCCGCGCGGCGCACCGCCCGCGGCTGGCAGCTGACCGAGCGGGGCATGTACTGGCTGATGCTGATGATGTCCGAGTTCTTCGGCTCGGTGAACGCCTATCGCGACGCCATGCGCGGGCGCATCGCCGGCGAGCTAGAAGCCGGTCTTAACCCACGCACCGCCGGCACGACCCCATTAGTTTCCGCACCTTCGCACGGCAATTCATGCGCATAACTCGGCAAACCATGCGGGGCAACCCGCACCGCCTTCTGACATACTGATACTGACAAAACAGGTTTCTACCACCCACCCAACGATCCCAGCAACCCATCGGATTTTCCCGCCATGATCTCTCATCTCCGCTGCTCAAAGACATCGCTCATCGTCGGCGGCACCGCCCTCTGGGGCTTGGTGCTCGTCGGCTGTGTGACGGCCAATCGCACGGCTGTCGCCCCCCCGCAAATTCCCGGGGCCCATTTCGTCGGCTCGAAGGAATGCGCCCAGTGCCATTCCGACCAGACCGACCACTTCGCCACCGCCACCCACGCCCGCCTGGCCCTCTCCGACCCCAAGCTCGGTGACACCGGCTGCGAGGCCTGCCACGGCCCCGGCAGCATCCACGTGGCCGCCGGCGGCGGCAAGGGCACGATCGTCAATCCCCGCAAGTCGCCCGAGGCGTGCTTCCAGTGCCACCTCGACAAGCGCGGCGAGATGAGCCTGCCCCACAGCCACCCGGTGCTGGCCGGCAAGGTCAGCTGCGTGGACTGCCACGACGTGCACTCCGGCAAGGCCGTCCGCGGCGGCGGCGCCGCCCTGGCGGCCTCGACCGAGACCTGCCTGAAGTGCCACACCCAGCAGGCCGGCCCGTTCATCTACCCGCACGGCGCCATCCGCGAGGAAGGCTGCACCGCCTGCCACAACCCGCACGGCACCGTGAATGACAAGATGCTGGTCGCCCGCGACGCCAACCTCTGCCTGCGCTGCCATCTCGCGGATGTCACCCCCGGCTTCAACATCGGCGGCTACAAGAGCGGCGGCGCCCACGGCAATGCCATCGGCTCCCGCCTGTCGGAAGGCACCTGCTGGTCCGCCGGCTGCCACGAGGATGTCCACGGTTCCAATGTGAACGCTTCCCTCCGCCCCTAACCGCAAGGAAACCATTACCATGCATGCTTCACGCTTCTCCCTCCCCTGCCGCGCCGGCCTGATTTGCGCCGGCGCGCTCCTCGCCCTTCCCGGGGTCCTGGCCGCCGCCAGCGACATCCCGACCGAGGCCGATGCCTTCCCGAACTTTGAGAGCTACATCAAGGTCTCGGGCCAGGCACCCATCATCAACGGCGACAGCGCCGCCTTCGCCACCCGCAACAACGCCCCGGCGACCGGCTCGGGCGGCATCGAGGACCTGTACTACACCAAGGACCTCAACAAGGACACCACGATGGTGATCAACGGCCGCGCCTTGGGCGGGACTGACGACTACCTCGCGAGCTTCAACTTCACGAAGAACAACGTCGGGACGGTTGACTTCGGCTACAAGAGCTTCCGCACCTTCTACGACGGTGTGGGCGGCTTCTTCCCGCTGGCCGACAAGTTCCAGGCCATGAGCCCCGAACAGCTGCACGTGGACCGCGGCGCCTTCTGGCTGACGGCGACCCTCGCCCTGCCCGACCGCCCCGTGTTCAAGATCAGCTTCCGGGACGAGACCCGCAACGGCCAGAAGGACTCCACCGAGTGGGCCGCGATGATCAATCCCAACGCGGTGATCGTGGCGGGCGCCCTGGTTGGCACCGCCGTCCCGGCCAACACGCCCTTCATTGCCCCCAACGTCCTGAACCTCGACGAGCACCATCAGGTCCTCGAGGGCAGCATGGTGGCGACGTTTGGCAAGACCACGGAGACGTTCAAGCTGACCGGGGACTGGGCCAACAACACGGATTACCGGAGCTACGTAAGGTACCCGGGTTCCACCGTGATCGTTGATCCCGCGGTCACGGTGCTCGACGACCAGGAGATCTACAAGTCCACCAGCTTCAAGCTGCTCAACCAGATCGAGACGAAGTTCACCGACTATCTCGCCTTGGAAATCGGCTTCAGCTACCAGCACGCCACGACGGATATCGGTGGCAACTGGATCACGCCCGCCTACAGCACCACCCTGAAGACGGTCTATACCGCGGAGACCGCCGCCAACATCTATGGCGGCGCCAAACTCGACGACTATACCGGCAACATCTTCCTCCGGTTCAACCCGACCAAGAACTGGTCGGCCGACGTCGGCTTCCGCGACGAGTACAATGACACGACCAGCCGCGGTGGGTTCACCACCACGAGTCTGGCAGCCACGGCCACGAGCACGGCGGCCAGCAACTTCACCGTCGCGAACGACCTGACCTACTCGCACTTCATCGACCACGTGGCCACCCCCGAGGTCTCGGTCCAGTACCAGGGTTTTGATCAGGTCTCGCTGTACGCCACCTACGACGACCGCGTGAACCACGGCAACCAGCACTGGGTCAACCCCTACGCCGCCACCACCACGGCTGGCGTCACCGGGGTCGTCACCACCGCCGGCGCCCCCTTGGGCTCGGTCTTCTTCCAGGACGCCAACCAGGACAATGAGGACGCCAAGGTCGGCCTCATCTGGAACGCCTCCAAGATGTTCACCTTCCGGGCCGAGGTGTTCCGCAAGGATCACCAGAACCGCTTCGTCGGCGCGAACGACATCGTCGGCACCGCCAGCTACGGCGCCCTCTATGCCACGGGCTACACGTTCACGGGCGTCAAGCTCAGCCTGGTCTTCAATCCGATCCCGGAGCTGTCCTTCAACACCCGCTACCAGCCGCAAAGCGGCACGATGTCCGTCGTCGCCAACGCGGTGACGGGCGGCGTGGGCAACGAGGCCACCTCGGGCAACGCGAAGACCCAGCTGATCAGCGAGACGGTGAACTGGACCCCCACGGCCAGCGTGTACTTCCAGGGCAACGTCAACGTGAACTACAGCTACATCCAGACCGCGTATCCCACGGTGGTGGTCTCCACGACCACCAACATCCCCACGCCGATCCAGAACGCGAACAACAACTACATCGCCAGCAGCCTGCTCACCGGGTACGTGCTCAACAAGCAGGCGGACCTCCAGCTCCAGGGCTTCTGGACCAAGGCCGACAACTATAACCCGCAGATCGCCGCCGGCGGCCAGCCCTATGGCGCCAGCTTCGACGAGAAGAGCGTTGTGGCCGGCGTGAAGTACAAGTTCTCGGACCGCGTCGTGGGCGAGGCCAAGGGTGGTTACCTGGACCGGAAGGACGCCACCACCGGTGGTTTCACCAACTTCCATGGCCCGCTGTTCTATGTCTCGCTGACGTGCGCGCTCTGATCCAATCCGGCCAGCCGCCGCGTGACCCGGGCCATCGGCCCGGGTCCACGCGACCGGAACGGCTTCCCGCGGGTTAGCTCCCGTACCAGACCAAGCTTTCAACCGTTATCCCACCAGGATCCGCCCGGCCCCCCGCGCGGATCCTTTCCTTTTCCACCGGAATCGCCCGCCGCCCCACGGGCCGCCGTGAACCCGAAGCCCCAGTCCACCCCACCAGATCTCTCCCCGGATCGGATCGCCCAGCTCGAAGCGCGGATCGCGCGGCTGGAGGCCCGGATCGGCTTGGAATCGCTGCCGGTTCCCGCCGCCGCCGCGTCCCTCCCGGTCCCGCCCCCGCCCATTCCCGCCGCCCGCACCGAGGAGGAGCTTGAGTTCCAGGTTGGCCAGAACTGGTTCGCCCGGATCGGCATCGGGGTGCTGGCCCTCGGCGCCGGCATCACCCTCTCCCTGCCCTTTGCCGGTCTCCCCGCCTTCGCGCCGTCGCTGGCCGGCTACGGGCTGGCCGCCGGCCTGTATGTCCTCGCGCAGCGGTGGCGCCCCGTGCGCGACCTCGCCGCCTACCTGCGCGGCGTCGCGCTCGCCCTGCTGTGGTTCGCCACCCTGCGCCTGGGCTGCTTCGGCAGCCCGGCCGCGGTGGATTTCCGCACGCCGGCCGGCGGCGCCGTGCTCGCCCTGGCGACCGCCGTCAACCTGGTGCTCGCTTGGCGCCGGCAGTCCCCCTGGCTTGTCGGGCTGGCCCTGCTCGGCGGCGCCGCCAGCGCCGTCGCCGTCGGGACCGCGGCGTTCATGCTGCCGGCCGTCGTCGTCCTTGCGCTCCTCGCCGCCGCCGCCAGCGTGCGCGGCCGCTGGCCCGGGCTCTGGCTCGGCGCCCTCCCGGCCGTGCAGCTCACCTACGTGATCTGGGCCATCAACGATCCCTTCCTCGGCCGGCCTTTCCAGTTCCTCACCGTCCCCGCCGCCGGACCGGCCTTCGCCCTGGCCGCGACCCTGATCCTGGGCATCGTCCCGCTGGCCTGGCGGGACCGTGACGAGGAGGACGGCGTCATGAAGGCGGGCGCACTGGTCAACTGCGCCCTCGGCTTCGGCGTATACCTGGTCGGCACGCTCGCCGGCGATGCCGCGAATTTCGCCACCGCGCACGTGGCCGCCGCCGCCGTCTTTCTCGGACTCGCCGTGTGCTTCCGGCTCCGCTTCGCGGGTCCGGTCATCCCGTTTCTCTATGCGATGACCGGCAACTTCGCCCTGACCCTCGCCATCGTCAAGGCCGCCCCGGTGCCCGCCGTCTTCGTCTGGCTCTCCGTGCAGAGCGTCCTCGTCGCCGCCGCCGCCGTTTGGTTCCGCTCGCGCTTCCTCGTCGTCGCCAACTTCCTGATCTACGTGTTCATCGTCGTCGGCTACGTCGTCGTGGCCGCGCGCGAGACCGGCATCAGCCTCGGCTTCGGCCTCGTCGCCCTCCTGAGCGCCCGCCTGCTTCACTGGCAAAAGGACCGGCTGGAGCTGAAGACCGAGCTCATGCGCAATGCCTACCTGCTCGGCGCCTTCGTCGTCTTCCCCTATGCGCTCCTCCACCTGGTGCCCGCCGGCACCGTCGGCTTCGCCTGGGTCGGCCTCGCACTGTTCTACTACCTCCTGAACCTGATCGTGCGCAGCCCGAAGTTCCGCTGGATGGGGCACGCGACGCTGCTGCTCACGACCGGCTACCTGCTCCTGGCCGGCACCAGCCGCCTCGAGCCTGTCTACCGGGTGCTGTCCTTCCTCGTGCTTGGCACTGTCCTGCTGGTGGTGTCCCTGCTTTTCACCCGGCTCCGCCGCCGGGCCGGACCGCGCTGAAGCGCACGTTGGAACAGGCCGCAAGTGGCCCGCGTAGGATTTTCAGTCCGTCGCAGGTAAACGGGAGGCAGCGCCAAGAAGGGCCCTGCCGTGCGCCTTCTGCGCCGCTTTGCGGCTGCAACCGAGTCGAGCGTGCCCCATAACGGCCGCACCTCCTTTGTCATTCTGAGCGACGCGACGTTCCTAGCCGCAGCCGCCGCCCCCGCAGGTGCAGCCGCCGTCGTCCGGGGCTTCCAGCGCCGGCTCCCCGCCGCCCAGTTGGTCAACCAGGGCGCAGAGCCGGTCGTAGTATTCATCCCGGGTCAGCCCGAGCGCCGCCGCCCCAAAGGTCTCGGCGTCGCCCGACGAGGCAAACCCACCGTAGTTGAGCGCCACGAGTTGGTAGAGCACCAGCGCCGGCACCTGGTCGGGCTGGGACTGGTAGATCGGATGCACCCGCATCGTGAAACCGTCCTCGGGCTGCACCCCGTTGGGCTCGGGATGCGCAAATTCGCCGGGCAACAGCCCCGCGGCGTCGAACACGATCTCGCACGGATAGCGCACGTAGGCGCGGTCCGCCAGCAGCCGCGGCAGGTCCGCCCAGCCGAGTGTCGGGCCGTACTTCAGGTAGATCTCCACGCCCTTGGCCTCGACGTGCCCGGTGAGCGACTGCCTGGCATCGTCCGCGGTGAGTTGCTTTGCCATGGCGGGATCAGTGGGGCGCCGCGCCGGACACCGGGGCCGCGGGTTCGTCGCCCTGGATTTCCGGCTGGCCCTCGTTCGACTGGGCGATGCGGCCCTGCAGGATCGGCACGGACATCCGCAGGAAAATGGTGTAGCACAGCAGGCCGAACGCCCAGATGCCCAGGCAGACCAGGGTCTCGTTCAGTGAGGGCACGTACTCGACGATCGCCCCGAGCGGCGTGGGAATGAAGCCCGGGATGACGAGGCCCATGCCCTTCTCGATCCAGATGCCCACGATGCTCAGCACGCACGCGACATCGAGCCAGCGGAGGCTGCGGCTGACGGGCATCACCAGGATGACCATCGCGACGAGGTTGAAGGTGATGGCGGTCCAGATCCACGGCACGAGGGCGTGGTAGCCGTGCAGGCCGACAAACAGGTAGCGCGCGGACACGCCGTGGGTCGTGCCGGAGTAGAATTCCTTGAACACCTCGCACACGAGGAGGAACACATTGATGATCATCGAGACCTGGACGATGCTGCGCAGGGTGAGCAGCGCCTTGTCGGTGATCCGGTAGTGCGTGAAGTGACGGATGATCTGCAGCGCGAGGATGATGATCGCCGGACCGGCGGTGAACGCCGAGGCGAGGAAGCGCGGACCGACGATCGAGGCGTTCCAGAACGGCCGCCCGCCCAGGCCGACGTAGAGGAACGCGGTGACGGTGTGGATCGAGACGGCCCAGATGATGGCGGTGAAGACGAAGGGAATGTAGAACCACTTGCCGGGTTTCCGGTTCTGGTAGCGGCAATACAGCAGGTAACCGCAGATATGGACGTTCAGGAGCAGGTAGCCGTTGAGCACGATGACGTCCCAGCTGAGCATGGACCGCGGGAAGTTCAGCTGGCCGAGCCCCGGGATCAGATGCCAGAAGCGGTCGGGCCGGCCGAGGTCCACCGTGACGAAGGCCAGGCACATGATGATGGCGGCGACCGCCAGCAGCTCGCCGAAGATGACGAGGTCGTGCAGCTCCTCGTTGTCGTAGATGTAGACCGGGATGACCATCATGACCGCGGCGGCGGCGACACCGACGAGGAAGGTGAAGTTGGCGATGTAGACGCCCCAGGAAACCTCGTCGCTCATGCCGGTGACGATGAGGCCGTGGACCAGCTGCTTGGCGTAGGCATTGAGCCCGAGCAGGCTGACGACCGTCAGCGCGCCCATCCAGGCATAGTAGCGCCAGTCGCCGACAAACGCGATGCGGGCGCAGCGCCGGAGAAAAACGAGGTAGTTGCGGGCCGCGGTGATCATGGGCTTGTCAGCGCGAGCCCGGCGGAAGCCGGGCACGGCGATCCAGTTTGAGGGATTGCTTCGTCGTTGCGGTCCTCGCAATGACCCGGAGCAGAAGTGATATCGGGGCAGCGGCTCATTTGTCGAAGTAGTAGAAGAAGCGCGGCGAGGTGCCCATTTCCTCCTTGAGCTGGATGAACACGCGCTTCTCGCGCAGGATGTAGGAAACCTCGCTCTCCGGATCCAGGATGTTGCCGAACTTGCGGGCCCCGACGGGGCAGACCTCGAGGCAGGCCGGATAGCGGCCGGCGCGCGTGCGCTGGATGCAGAAGTGGCACTTCTCCATCACGCCCTGCTTCCGCGGCCTATTGCCGAGGTAGGACATGTTGGGGTTGAGGCGCTCCTTCGGGATCTCCGGCTTCGTGAAGTTGAAGCGCCGCGCCCAGTAGGGGCAGGCCGCCTCGCAGTAGCGGCAGCCGATGCACCAGTCGTAGTCAATGACCGTGATGCCGTCCTTTTCCTGCCACGTCGCGTTGACCGGGCAGACCTTCACGCACGGCGGGTTGTGGCACTGCTGGCATTGCACCGGCATGTAGAAAAACCCCTTCTCCGGCACTTCCTTGGCATCGTAGGTGTGGTTGCCCTTCTCGACGTCCATCGAGCCGTGCGGCATCTTCAGCACGCGGATGTACTGGATCTCCGGGTTGCGCGACTGGTTGTTCTCGGCAACGCAGGCATGGACGCACTTCCGGCAGCCGATGCAGCGGGTGAGGTTGAGGCAGTAGACGAACTCGACGCCGTCCATCGGCTTGAGGTCGCGGACATGAGGCCGGATGCCGTACTCCTTCTGCACCTCACCCTCGATCCGCGCGATGACCTTCGCCATGTCGTCGGGCGTGAGTTCCTTGTAGTACTTCTGGAGAAACTGCTCGGTGGACGTGTAGTCGCCCATCTCGCGCAGGGGCGCGAGGCTCGCGGCCAGGGCGGTGAGCCCCCCGAATGCGGCGCAGCCGCGGAGAAAGCTGCGGCGCGAAAGGGACGCGTCGGAGGTCGGATCGGGCGGGGGCGGCAGCGTGGACATGTCAGGGGGCGGTTTCGACCGGCGCAGGCGAACCCGCGGGGCCGTGCAGGGAATGCGGACCGGGCGCGGGTTCGCGCGTGGGGATCCGCGGCGCATGCGGATTGTGGCAGTTGGCGCAGCTCAGGCGCTGCATGGGCCCCAGGCTGCGGTTCCAATATCCGCCGGTGCGGCCGTGCGCGCCGGCCTCCCAGTCGCGCAGGTTCGGGCCGTGGCAGCTCCCGCACAGCTGCGGGATGTTGTCGAACCCCACCTCGCGGCCGTCGCGCACCTGCAGCGTAAGCAGGTTCTGCTCGTTGTGGCAGTTGTAGCAAAGGTTGTTCCGGTCGTGGGCGCCGTGGCCCATCACGATGTCCGAGTGCTCCTTCGGGATGATGATCTTGTGGTTCAGGTCGTAGCGGATCGGCGGCGGCTTGTTCTTCTCATGGCAGCCGTAGCAGTCGTAGTCCGACAGGTCCTGGTTGGTCCGGACCAGGTCGGCATAGGTCTGGCGCCACGGCGCCGTCGAGAGGAACTTCGGGTCCACCAGCGGAATGTTCTGGCGCGGTACCGGACGCCCTCCCCCGCTGACGAGAAAGAAGGCCCCCAAGCCGAGAAAAACCACGGTGAGCACCGCGAGCCCGGCGTTGGTGCTGGCGTTTCGATTTTGCACCGGAAAATAGATGCGGTCCGCGCCGGCGGGCCGGTTACGGCTTAAGGGCGCGGACGAACGGGACGAGCGCCTTGATGTCGGCGTCAGACAGGCCCTCGATCGCCTTCATGGTGACCTTGCCGTTGGCGTCGGTGCGACCAAGCTTCACCGCCTTGAACACGTCGTCGTCGGTGAACTTGGCCTGAACCTTCGGATCGCTCAGGTCGAGGATGCCCAGCTTGTGGCCCATCTTGGTGTCGCCCTTGCCATCCGGGCCGTGGCATTTGGCGCAGGACTGTTTCCAACTCGCGGCGGCATCGGCGCCGTGCAGGGAAACAGCGGTGGTGGCGAGGGCAAGAACCAGCAGGCGGGGTATTGTTTTCATGGGGCGTGGTTGCGGAGACTGGCGGAAGGCTTGGGGTTGGAAGACGAAGGAACGGGCGGAGTATCGCCGAAGTGCCTTCGGCCCGCTCGCCCTATCTTGGCCGGCACACCGCATTTATTGCCTGATGCATCGAAGCGTTCGGGAGCCGGTTCTTGCTCCGCGGCATAACAAAATGTGCGCAACCCTCGGCCAAATGCGCGCAGCTACGGCGGCTGCCGCGGTGTAGGGTTGGCCCGTGAATCCCACCGCCCTCCCGGTTACGCCTTCACCTTCCGCCCGGCCAGTCGCCATCATCGGCGGCGGGATCACCGGCCTGTGCGCCGCCTGGTACCTCCGGCAGCGGGGGGTGCCCGTGGTCGTGTTTGAGGCCCGGGGAAATCCCGGCGGCGTCATGGACTCGGTGCGCGAGGGCGACTGGCTCCTCGAAACCGGCCCCAACACGCTGTTCGAGAACTCGCCCGAGGTCACCGCGTTGCTCACCGGCCTCGGCCTCCAAGACCGCCGGCGGGAAGCCTCGCCCGCCGCCAACACGCGCTATGTCGTGCGCCGGGGCAGGCTGGTCGCGCTGCCCGGTTCGGCGCTGAGTTTTTTCACCAGCCGGCTGCTGTCCTGGCGCGCCAAGCTCGGGGTGCTGCTGGAGCCGTTCCGCCGCCGCGGGCCGGCGGGCCGCGAGGAATCGGTCGCGGAATTCGTCACCCGCCGGCTGGGGCCCGAGTTCCTCGACTACATCGTCAATCCTTTCGTCGCCGGCATTTACGCGGGTGACCCCGCCTCGCTTTCGGTCAGCCAGGCGTTTCCCAAGCTGGCCGCGCTCGAGCGCGAACACCGCTCGCTGATCCTCGGCGGCCTGAAGCGCCGCAACGCGAGTGCGGGGCCCCGCGGCAGCATGATATCATTTCCCGACGGGCTGGCGGAACTGCCGCGCGCCCTGGCGCGGGCCCTCGGGAGCGACCTGCGGCTGAACCAGCCCGTCCGCTACGTGCGCCGCGACGGCCCGGGCTGGCGGCTCGGCTACCTCGCGGGCGAACGCATCGCCGAGGAGGAGTTTTCCGCCGTGGTCTGCGCCCTCTCGCCCGACGCCCTCGCCCGCCTGGTGCTCGAGAATGTGCCGGAGGCCGCGGGGCTGGCGGTCATGCGCGAGATCGCCCAGCCGCCGGTCGCCTCCGTCTTCATGGGCTTCCGCCGGGAGGACGTCGGCCATCCGCTGGACGGCTTCGGCGTCCTGACCCCGGCCGTGGAACAGCGCCGGATCCTGGGCACGCTGTTTTCCAGCACGCTCTTCCCCGGCCGCGCGCCCGCCGGGCACGTGGCGCTCACCACCTTCGTGGGCGGCGTCCGCCAGCCGGAACTGGCGCGCGCGGACGACGCCGCACTGTTGGAATCCGTGCAGAGCGAACTGGCGTTTCTCCTCGGGGTGCGGGGCCAGCCGGTCATCACGCGCGTGCAGCGCTGGCCGCGCGCAATCGCGCAATACGAGGTCGGTTTCCAGCGCTTCAAGGACGCGTGCGCCGCGGTCGAGGCCGCCTCGCCCGGGCTGTTCCTCGGCGGCACCTGCCGCGATGGCGTCTCCCTTTCCCACTGCATCGGCGCCGGCAAGCGGCTGGCCGAGGCCGTCGTCGGGGCGCAGGCCGCAGCCTGAGCGTCAGACCGTGGGGCGGGCCGCCCGGTAGGTTGCCCGCTTGCGCGCAAGATGTCGCGGCTGGCACGCCCCTGACGCAGACTCAAGCGGTGCCACGCCCGGGCGGCCAGCGCCGGTTGCTCAGACCGCAAGGCCGACGCCGTTGCCGCGGGCATACAGCCCGAACGACGGCACGGGCGCAGCCTCGGTCGCCGGCACGGGTACCGGGCGGTTTAGGAGGGCATCCACCTGCAGCCAGAGGGCTCCGGCCCGCTGGACCAGGATCTCCTGGCATTTCACGATTTCCGACTGCCGGGCCTGGCGGTTTTCCGCCGCGATCCGGGCCAGGTCGTCGAGATTGGACATAAAAACGTTTTCCAAGCCGGCGACGCCGGCCTCGACATCGCGCGGCATCGCCACGTCGATCAGCAGGAGCGGGCGGCCCCGGCGCGACTGCATGGCCGCCTGCACCATGGCCGTGGACACCACCGTGCCCGGAGCCGAGGTCGAGCACACCACCACATCGAATTCACCCAGGCTCGCGAGCGCCTGCTCAAAGGGCAGCGCCGTTGCGCCCAGCTCGGCCGCGACTTCCTCGGCATGGCCCAGCCGCCGGCTGGCCACCGTCATTGACCCGGGATTGCGGCTGCGGAAGGCGCGGCCGCTTTTCAGCCCGATGTCGCCGGCCCCGAGCAGAAGGACCCTCGTCTCCTTCAACTGGCCGAAGACCGCGACCGCATTGTCCACCGCCACGTTGGCCACGCTCACGAGTCCGGAGGTGATCGCGGTGTGCGTGCGCACATGCTTCGCGGCCTGAAACGCCTTTTGGAACACCCGGTTCAGCACCGGGCCGGCATCGCCGCGGGTCTGCGCGGTCAGCAGGGCCTTCTTCACCTGGCCGAAAATCTCGTTCTCCCCGATCATCTGCGAATCCAGCCCGCTGGAGACCTCAAACAGGTGCTGGATCACCCCATGGTCGGTCCGCTCCAGGCGCACCGGCTCGAACTCGCCGAGCGCGAAGCCCTGCTGCGCGCAGAAGGCCGCGGCGACCCGGGACAGCAGCGTCGCATCCTCGCCCACGCCATAGATTTCCATGCGATTGCACGTGTTCAGGAGGACGAATTCATTCAGGCCCGGCAGCGCCGACAACTGGCGGGCGAAGGCCGCTTCACCCTCGGCCGTGAGGGCCAGGCGCTCCCGCAGACCGAGCGGGGCGGTGCGATGGGTGGCTCCGACGAGAAAAAGTTTCCCGGTGTTCATAATGGCGCGGATGGAAGGAGGAGGACGCGCCCAGTTTCGCAGAGATGCCCCCGACCGTCTGCGCAACCCTTGCCAAGCACTCCGCAATTCTTGCGGGCCTGCCCTTCGCCCCGACCGGCTTGGCGCGGATGCACGAAGGAAGGGTGGCCACAAAAAGGCCCAAAGGTGCCGGGACTGCGAAAACGACTTCACTGCGCCTCTAGGCGCGCGGCAGATTCGATTCGGAGCCCCGGCGCCCTTGTGCCTTTTCGTGGCCGCTCTCCGGTCCGGATTCCGGTGAAACGTCCTAGACTGCCGGTTCCCGGAACTGGATCACGTTGCCCTCCGGATCGCAGCCGTCGCAGGCCCGGAAGCCGCGCGCGACAAACTCCTTCTGCTTCGGATTCAACTCGCCGCCCAGCGCGCCCACCTCCGTCCTCACCCGCGCGAGGCTGGCGACCGCAAAGACCAGCTTGACCGCCGTGTTCGTGCGCCACTGCGGGGGCGAACTGAGCTTGATCGCCCGGGCCACGCCCGCCGGCAAGCCGTGGAGCACCAGGTGCTGGCTCGGCGACTCCAGGACGATGAGCTTGGGCTCGGTCAACCCAATGGAGAGCCCCGTCACCCCCGCGTAGAACTTCGCGAGCCGGGGAAGATCCTTGCCAAAGAGCACGGCACCGGACTTGGGCGGGGTGGGCATACCCATTGAAATGGAGGCCCGGCTTGATCGGCTCAAGCGGGTTTCGCCGGCCGGCCGCGTTTGCAGACTCGCAAATTTCCCGGGGCTTTGTCTGCTCTTCCTCCTCCTCATGTCACGCCTCACCCTCCCGCTCGGCCTTCTCGCGACCCTTCTTCCCGTCTCCCTTCCCGCCGCGGCGCCCCAGGCCGCCGTGCCGCACGTGGACTTCGGCTATGCCTTCGGCTTTCCACACCGGCTCACCGTCGCCCCGCCCGACAGCGGCGACAAGACCCTCGTGGACTGCGACCCCGGCCAGGTCACGCTCTCCTGGAGCTACGACACCCTGCTCAGTTTTCCCGTGGCCAATTTCTTCGGCCCGACCACCCAGTGGAAGGTCGTGCTGCAGCCCGAGGTCGACGGCCAGCGGATCACCCGGTCCACCTGGCACCGCTCGGAGGGCTGGATGCCCGTCCTGACTTCGGAGTTCACCGGCTCGCCCGTGCACGCCGTCCTCGAGGTCTCGGGCGGCGTCCACGCCGCCATCGTCCGGGTCGAATTCACCAACACCGATCCCGTCCACGCCCACGCCGCGGGCGTCAACTGCTCCGTGCCCGGCAACTGGCGCGGCGTGAATCCCGCCGGCGTGGATGCCGGCCTGCCGGCCAACGCCCGCGACGCCCTTGTCGCCGGCTGGAAGGCCCGCGCCGACCGCGTGATCCTCGCCGCCGTCGGCGGCGAGGACTACAAGCTCTCGCCCAACACCCTCCACCCCGTCCTGCAGCTCGCCCCCGGCGAGACGAAGACCCTCTGGATCATCCGGCCCTACCGCGTTTATGAATCCATGCTGCCTGAGCTGCGCCAGCGCGACTGGGCGCAAGAGTTCGCCGACAGCAAGGAAACCTGGCGCAGCCTGATCGGCCGCACCACGCGCCTCGCCCTGCCGGACGACGGCGTGCGCAACGCCTACTACTCCGGCCTCGCCGACATCTTCATCATGCGCGAGCCCGTCCCCGGCGACTATCTCGGCACGCTGCCCGGCACCGAGGTCTATCGTGGCGCCAATCCCATCGAGGCCGCGATCGCCTGCATCTGCCTCGACCAGGCCGGCCTGCCGGTCGAGGCCCTCGACGGCTACCGGCTCTCGCTCGACATGCAGAATTTCGACGGCTGCTGGGCGGGTTCCACGAGCTGGGACCGGACCGGCTGGATGGCCGCCGGGTTCAAGGCGTGGTTCGTCATGGAGCACTACCGCATGACCCGCGACCGCGGATTTCTGACCGACACCTTTCCCCGCATGCTCGCGAGCAGCCGCTGGCAGGAGCACGCGCGCGAACGCACCCGCATCCTCGTCAACGGGCAAAAGCCGCTCAACTACGGCCTCCTGCCCCCCGGCATGGGTGACGCCGGGTTGAAGAACGATGACAGCCTTTATGGTGTGTTCATTCCGCACAACGGCTGGGCCGTTTACGCCGACCAGCAGGCCGTGCTCGCCGCCGAGGCGCTCGGCCTGACCGCCGAAACCGCCGAGCTGCGCCGCGATTACGACGTCGCGCGCACCGACCTGCTCGACACCGTCCGCCGCGGCGCCATTGCGGAAAACGGCTACCGCTGGATTCCCGGCGTCGCCGGCAAGACGACCGGCAGCCGCTGGGGCGCGCTGAACTTCGCGTTTCCTTTCCGCCTGCTTCCACCCGATGACGAGCTGATCACCGGCAGCATCCGCAAAATGGAATCGAAGATCAGCCCCGGCGGCCTGCCGATCCACACCGGCTGGATGGAAAACGGCATGTGGGTCGCCATCGCCCTCGACAACCTCGCCGAAACCCTGCTGCTCCGCGGCGACGGCGACGCGTCGGCCAAATATCTCTACGCCACACTGAACCACGGCACCCCGCTTTACTCGTGGTGCGAGGAGCGCGGACCCGAGCCGGGCACCGCCCAAACCTCCGGCGACCGCCAGCACCTCTGGACCCCGGTCGCCGTGGTCCGCCTGCTGCGCGACAGCCTGGTGTTCGAGGACGGCACCACGCTCCACCTCGCCCGGGGCGCGGACCGCTCCTGGCTGACCCGCGGCCCGGTCGGCGGCACCGGCTTCCGCAGTCATTTCGGGCCGGTGTCGTATCAATTGACGGACGATGCAGCCGCCCATCAGGTCCACGGGCAGGTCTCCCTGACCGCCGGCCGCCAGCCGGACACGCTGCAGGTCCACGTGCGCCTGCCGAACGGGGAAAAGGTGACCGCCGTGGACGACCCGGCCGCGCACCTTCTCGCCGACGGCGAAACCCTGGAGTGGACGCATCCCGCCGCGGAGATCCATTTCACAGCGACCGTGCACTGAGGTGGTCACCCGCGATCCGGATGGGGCGGGTCTAAGACCCGCCCTACCCCGGATTCATCGGCCATCGATTTCAGCAGACGAAACGAACGGATTGAGAGGTGGAGCGGGTTGCCCCAACGCGCTGATCCGCGCCGCCCAAGCCTCGGCGCAGACGGAACCAAACCAACGCATTGGGGCAATGCGCTCGACCGCGGGCCGCCTGGTTCCCGGCCTGGGTTTCACTGCGCCCGTGGCGTTCTCATGGTGCAATGCCCAGGGAATTTGAGTGTCAGGCGGGCCAGCGTCTCCGCGCCGGTAGGGTTTTACCCTATCGCTATTTCAGCGGAATAGGCGTTCAATTGCCTCCAGACGGAGGTTCGCCAAGTGACGATGCCTGCCGTGGAACCGAATCGAGACCGGCGGCCGCGTGGACGATCCCGCAATCAGACCAGTAGACGGCGTACAGATCATGATGCAGACCACCGAACGATCCTCACCCGACCTCGCCGTACTGTGTCTCCCTTCCGGCTTTTCCCGGCTTGGCGCCCGTTGATCTCCGGAGCCTCCCGGCCGGCCGTTCTTTCCCGAAATTGATGAAGGCAAAAGGCAAGCAACCGGCCGCTTCGCGCCGGTCCCCCGCCCGGCATTCAACCAGTGCGGATGCCCGAACCGGCCGGTATTTTCCGATCGTCGGCGTCGGCGCGTCGGCGGGCGGCCTGGATGCCTTCACGCAGTTGCTGAAACGGCTGCCAGTCGACACCGGCCTGGGTTTTGTGCTGGTTCAGCACCTCGATCCGCAGCACGCCAGCGCACTGACGGAGATCCTGACCCGGGCCACCGTAATGCCGGTGCTCGCTCCGCGAGCTCAGTGACGGCCTGCTCCATACGGTGCAGGACCGGATCGAGCTCTTCGCGGTCGAGCTGCAGGAGGAAAAGTTCCGCCTGATCCAGACCTTCATCTGGATCAGCGCGGCCGTCTTCACCGGCATGATGGCGGTCATGTTCGCCAGCCTCACGCTGGTGTACCTCTTCTGGGAGAGCGCCCGGCTCGCCGTGCTCGGCGGTCTGACGGTCTTCTACGCGGCGGCGCTGGCCGTGATCGTGATCTCATTCCGCCGCTTCATCGCCCACCAGCCCAGCCCGTTCATCTCCACGCGGGAGGAACTGGCGGCGGACCGCGCATGTATCCGCAACCCGACCTGAACCGGCTGGCCGCCCACAAGGCCTTTCTGCGACGAGGCATCGCCCAGCGGCGGCTGCAGTGCGCCGAGGCGGCGGTGCGGGTGGCCCGGCCCTTCGAGTGGCTGGACCGGGCGCTGGCCTTCTGGCGCCGCCTCTCGCCGCTCGCGGCGGTCGCCGCCGTGCCCTTGGGCCTTTTCGTGTCGCGCACCCTTTTCCCCCGCCTGAAAATCCTGGGCGCCGTCGCGCGCTGGGGCCCGCTGGCCTTCAATGCCCTCCGCGGCCTCGGTTCCCTGTTCGGTCCCGCTGCCGGCGGATCGGCTAGGTCCTGAGCGCCAGATCAAAGTGCGCCGCGCCGGCCGCGACGCTGAGCCACTGCGGCTGCGCCGCCGTGCCGAGGCGGACCTTCAGCGCGGGCAGCAAGCCCTCCGCCTGCCCCCGCACGCGGGTCACCCGCCCGGCACCGTCCGCCGCCACCTCGAAGTCCAGCCGGGCGTGCCCTCCGGCCGTGCGCACGGGCAGCGACGTTGCCTTCAATCCTGTCCAGCCAACCGGCAGCCGGGGCACGATCTCCACCCCGCCGTCCGCATGGTCGTCCATGCCGGCCATGAGCCGCGCCACCTTCAGCGGCTCGGCGACACAGACCAGATTGAGCGCCCCGCAGCCTTCGTCGCGGGTTCGGCGCGCCGGATCGTCGGGCGAGTAATACCGTTCATAAAACCAGTAGGGACTGTCGCGCGTGATCGCGTAGCCCGGTGTGAACGTCGCCCGGGCCAGCCAGTTCGCCGCCGGCGTGTAGAGTTCCGGCCGGTCCATCAGCAGCATCGCCTGCAGTGCGTAGCCCTGGCCGTAGGACGGGCCGGTGATGAAGCCGTCGTGGATCAGGTCGAACTGCGTCCACATTCCGTGCCGCGCAAATTGCGCGAGCCGCTGCGGGCGGGCCAGCAGCGCCCAGAATGTCTGCAGCGACGGCGCAAGCCAGGCTTCACCCGACTCCATCGGCCGGAACCCGTGCACGTCCGCGGCGTGTGAGAACACGGCGTTGATCCCGCCAAAGCCCTGGTTGCCCGGGCAGGCCCGCGCCTCGCGACTGGGCTGGAGCGTGGCCGGGTCCAGCGCCCAGGTCCAGGTGCCGTCGCCGGCGACAAAATATCCGGCGAGCGCGGCTTTCAGGCTTCCCGCCGCCGCCGCGCTCTGCCGGGTCAATTCGCCGGCCCTCGGGTCGTCGGGCCGGAACCGCGCCGCCACCAATTCGAGCATCCACGCGATCATCGCGTTCTGCACCACATTGAAAAACAGGCCCTCCAGCCCGAGCCCGCCGCCGAACTCGCCGCTCCCGGCGACCAGCCGGTCCCGGGCGATGGCCGCCACAACGGCCCGGACCGGCGAGGCCGGGGCCAGCAGAAAGTCCTCCAGCTCGCGCCGGAAGGGATCCCCGGCCGGCAAGCGCTCCCAGAGCAGCACCGCGCCCACGACGCTCAGCGCCGTCCCGTCCCATTCGTGGCCGCTCCCGCGCTCGCCGCAGCGGGTGTACATCGGGCACGTCCAGAAACCTTCCGCGTTCGGGACGACCAGGGTGCGCAGGGCGGCGACCAGCGCCTTCGCCGTGTCGAGCCGGCCCCAGTGGATCAGCTCCCGCAGCATCGCCGCGTTGTCACGAAACCAGACCGTATCGTGCCAGGGCCGGCCATCGATCGAAGCCGTAAAGGCCCCGGCGGAAAGGCTCGCGGGATCGGTGATCCGGTTCCGGGCCAGCACGCCCTCGAGCGACGCCTGGATCTCCCGGGTGAACAGGCGCGCCTCCTCGCTGCCGGAGAATTCCAGCACGGCCGCCGGCCCGGGCTTCGCGGTGGGTTCGTTCATGCGCGCATGACACACAGGGCTAACCGGGTTCCCCGCGCCCCGTCAACGGCCGCCTCGGCGATGCGGCCTCCCGGTCGGCCGCGCCGCGGGTTACTTCCCCGTTCCGCCCGCCGGCCGGGTCGCCAGCAATTCCGCCACCTTGCGCAGCAGGGCGTCGGGCTTGAAGGGTTTCTGCAGGAAAACGCCCTCGTAGTCGCCCACCTTGAGCGGCGAACGGTCGTGGGACGTGGCCGCACGCCCGCTCACCATGAGGATCCGCACGTCGGGGTTGATGTGCTTCAGCACCTTCGCCAGCACCGCACCGCTGAGGTTCGGCATGTAGAAGTCCGAAACCACCAGCTGGATTTCCCCCGCATGCCGCGCGAAGCACGCCGTGGCCTCGGCGCCATTGCCCGCAACCGTCACGCGGTAGCCGTGCTGGCCCAGGATCGTCGCAATCACATCCCGGATCGCCTCCTCGTCGTCCACCACCAGGATATGCTCGCCCTGGCCGCGGGGCAGCGGCTGAGCCGCGGGCCGGATCGGCTCCTCCGCCGTGCCCTCGACCGCGGGGAGATAGACGCGGAAGGACGTGCCCCGGCCCACTTCCGTGTGCAGGTCGATGAACCCGCGGTGATTCCGCACGATGCCGCGCACCATGGAAAGCCCCAGGCCCGTGCCCTTGCCCAGCTCCTTGGTGGTCACGAACGGTTCCCACATGTGCGCCATGACCTCGGGCGCGATGCCGGTGCCGGTGTCGGCGACCTCGATCATGAGGAACGCCCCGGGCTTACCGCCGTCAATCGCCAGCGCGGCCGTTTCCGCCAGCCGGCAATTCTCCGCCCGGAGGCGCAGCGTGCCGCCCTTCGGCATGGCATCGCGCGCATTCAGGCACAGGTTGAGCAGCACCTGGTTCATCTGCGTCGGGTTGGCTCGGATCGTCCAGAGGTCGGCCGGCAGCTCGCTCTCCAGCGTGATGTTGGCGGGAAAGGTGCCGGCAATGAACTTGCCCGCGTCGCGCAGCAGCTGGCGCATCTGCACGGGCTGGGGATCGCCGCCCGCGCCCCGCGCAAACCCCAGGATCTGCCGCACCAACGCCGCCCCGCGCTCCGCGCTGTATTCCAGCGTCGCCAGCAGCCGGCGGCTGTCGTCGTCCACGGCCATCGCCCGCAGCATCGGCACGGCCATCAGCACGGGCGCGAGCATGTTGTTGAGGTCATGGGCGATGCCCGCGGCCAGCAGCCCGATGTTCTCCAACCGCTGCGCCCGCTGCACCTGTTCCTCCAGGCTCTTTCGCTCGCTGATGTCGCTCGCCAGGATGAGATGCGCCTTCGGCTGTCCGTCGCTGTCGTTCACCAGCGAGCGCCGCATCTCGATGAAGATCACCTTGCCGTTGCGGTGGTGCAGCCGGAGTTCCCCGTGCCACTCGCCCTGCGCGGCGGTGATCTCCCGGGCGGCGCGGATTTGCGCGGATTCCTCCGCGTCCGGGAAGATCTCCGATGCGGTGCGGCCCAGGACCTCCGCCGCCGGCCAGCCGAAGATCCGTTCGGCCCCCACGTTCCAGTACAGGATGCGGCTGTCCAGGTCCGTGATGACAATGGCCTCGCGGGCCCGGTTCAGGATTTCGGACTGCTCATGTACCCGGCTCTCCGCCCGCACGCGCTCCCGGTGTTCCTGGCCGTCGTGCAGCGCATCCCGGATCGACAGCACCAGCCGCTTCATGCAGTCCTTCATGACGTAATCCCGCGCGCCGGATTTCACCGCCTCAATGGCGCGGTCCTCGCCCATGACGCCGGAAATGAAGATGAACGGGGTGCCCGGGGCGTGCCGCTTCGCCAGCTCAAGCGCGGCCATGCCGCTGAAGCCCGGCAGTGAAAAATCCGACAGGATGACGTCGATCCCCCCGCGCAGCAACTCGGCGGTCAAGGCCTCCTCCGTCGCCACCACCGTGACGACACTCTCCGGCCACTCCACCATGACGAGCTGGTGCACCAGTTCGGCGTCGTAGGGGTTGTCCTCGATGTGTAGGACTTTCATGGCCGTCGGTTGATGGTGAAGACTGCACCCAAACTTCCGGGCAGGGCCACGAATGGAAACAGCTGCAACAGGTTGGGGGTGTTTGCAGATAACTAACGATTTAACAAACTACCGGAAATCCGGTAGGACCAAGCCCGCGCTGACAGCAAAGGGAATGACGGAAAATCCGCCGGCGGGCAAGGGGTACATTTCGCCGCGCCGGCGCAAGCCCGGCGCGGCCGGACGCGACGACCCCGCCGCCTACACCGATTGGAGAAAGTCGCGCGCGGCAAGAAACCCGCGCCGCTCGCCCTCGACCGTGCCGTTGTAGTCCAAGTCCTCGAGCTCGATCGAGACATGGCCGCCAAAGCCGGCCGACTTGAGGACGCCGAGGATTTTCGTCCATGGTGCCTGGCCCGCCCCCGGAATGGTGTAGCGCCAGAAATAGCCGCCCCACGGCAGTCCTTCCGCGAACACGCCGGCCTGCTCGGTGCCGATGTTGTAGAGCCGTTCCGGGTCGATGAAGGTGTCCTTCCCGTGCACATGCACGACGTGCGGCGCGAACTCCTGCACGAAACGCACGGGGTCGATGCCCATGCGGATCAGGTGCGATGGGTCGTAGTTGATCCCGTAGTGCGGCGAATTCATCTCCTTCAGGAACGCCCGGTAGGACTCGGGATTGCAGCACTGCGCATTGCAGCCCGGCCAGCCCTCGACCGAGAGCTTCGTCTTCGTCTCCTTCAGCACGTCCCGCAGCGCACCGTAGGTCTCGACCATGTAGCCAAACGTGTCCTTGCGCGGGAGGTTCACGTCCTCGGCCAGCATGACGATAAAGAACAGCTTCACGCCCGCCGCCGCGCTGTCGCGGATCATTTTCTGCGCGAGCGCAACCGTGGCCTTTCGTTTGCCGGCGTCGGCCGACATCATGCCGAACCACTCCGGACCAAAGAGATCGATCGTGCCGATCGGGAGCCCGCCCTGCTGGAAAGCCGCAACCTGGGGAAGCCGGTTGGCGCCGACGTCAATGCAGTTGAAGCCGTGCGCCGTGGCCCACGTCGCGACCTCGCCCGCCGGCAGCTTGTCGAATTCACCGGTCATGCGGATACCGATGGGAAAACCACCGGTCTTGGTTTTGGCGGGCGTGCTCATGGCAGTTTGGAAAAAACGGTTTGCATCGCAGCAAACATCTTTTGGCAGGCTGCCGCGGCCGGCATGGCCCACAGCTCGTCGTTGAACATCTCGATCGCGTAATTGCCCTTGTAACCGAGCCTTTCAAACCGGCCGAACAGCTCGACGAGATCGTAGGCGCTCGCCGGGTCGCCCGGCAGCAGGCGCGCGGTGTTGCAGTCGGTGACTTCCGCCGGGGTCATCGGCATGTTGTCCACGTGCACGTGCTTGATCCACTTCACGGTCTCCGCGGTGATGTGCTCGGTCTTCGAGGGCGTGCAGTGGAAATGCGCGGGATCGAAGAGCACGCCGACGTTGGCGGCGCCGGAACGTTTCGAAATCTCCACGATCGACAGGAACGTCTTCACCATGCCCCAGTTGAACTCGATCGCCATCGTCATGTGGTACGGCCTGATGGCGTCGGCGACGCCCTTCGCGGCCTCGGCCATGCGCTCGATGACATCGGGAATCTCCTCGCGCCGGGGCCACTCGCGGTAGTCGGTGCCGACCACCATCATGCTCCCGCCCAGTTGCGCGATCAGCTCGGCGTTCCTGACATGCTCGTCGCGGCTCTTCGCGATCTCGGCCGGGGTGCCGAGGCCGACGAGGTTCTGGTTGAAGCCGCCCGAGACGGTCAGCTTGTAGCCGTTGATGATCGCGCGGGCCTGCGCGGGCGTCATGCCCTTCGCGAGCTCCCGGCGGATCTGGTCGAGCGGGCACTCAATGGTGCGAAAGCCCGCGCCCGCGGCGGCGGCGGCCATTTCCTCGAGATTGGAAAACTTGATCGAGACGGTGTTGAGACCGAGACGGTTGATATTCATGGGAGAGGGATGGGATGTTGGCCGAGGGAAACCCGGAATCCAGGAAGCCGGGCTCGGCGGCCGCTCGTTCGTGGATTCCTGGCTGCCTCCTTAGAAACTCAGCTTGATGCCCGCGCCCTTCAGCTGGAGGCGGAGGAAGTCGCGCGCGATCTCGAGGTCCTTGGTGGCGTCGGCCGCGGTGCAGAGCGGCGTGCGCTCGCCCCGGATGGCGCGGATGAAGTTCGCGGCCTGCGAGCGCATGGCGTGCCACGGCGCAAAGACGGGCTCGGTCAGCTTCGGGGTCTCCGGGCCGCCCAGATCCTCGAAAATCCCGAGCTTGCCGGGCCGGTCGATCACCATCGGCGCCGGCAGGTCGAGCTTGAGGTAGCCTTTGTCAAAGCCGACCAGGGCCGACTCCTGCCAGTCGAGCGTGGTATGGTAGGGCGCCATCTCGAGGATGCCCGACACTCCGCTCTCCGAGCGGATGCCCATGTACTGGCCGTTCTCGTCCGCCACCGTGATCTTGAAGTCCTCGCCGAGCAGGTAGCGCAGGAGGTTGATCTGGTGAATGTAGAAATTCGTCAGCTCGAAGTTCCGCTTCGCGCCTTCCTCGTCGAATCCCGCCGGTGGCGCGTCCGCCTTCATGTCCGGATATTTCTCATCGGTGACAATGCGGGTCGAAAATCCCTCGGCGTCCCACTTGCCGGGCGGCATGGTCACGCGGACGTAGCGCAATCTGCCGAATTTCCCGGACGCCTTCCACTCGCGGATTTTCTCGGCGGCGGCGACAGACGCCAGGTCGCTGCGCTTGTGGTAGGCGACGTAGATCGGTGCGTTGTGCTTTTTCGAGAGGGCCGAAAGGTTTTCCGCGATCTCCACGCTGTGCGCGAGCGGCTTCTCGATCATGATCGGCTTGCCCGCCGCGATCACCGCCGGCAGCAGGCCGCCGTGGAACCAGAAGCACTGGATCGCGACGAACGCGTCCACCTTCGCCTTCGCGATCAACTCCGCGTCGGTGGCGTAGACCTCGGGAATGTTCCAATGCTTGGCCACCTCTGCCGCGAGCCGGGGCCGCAATTCCGCCATCGCGACGACCTCGCAGTCGGGCAGGGTCGCATAATTGCGCAGATGAGCCATCTGGCCCATGTTGCCGGTGCCGATGAAACCGAGTCTGATTTTTTTCATTTGGGGAAATTGACCGTCAAACGGCCGCCTGGCTGTCGTTCGCCGCAGACACCCCGGCCTCCCGCCCGCGGCGGATTTCGAAGCGGCGCTTCATGAAACAGGGGAAGTGGTGGGGCATGATGCGGAGGGTTTCGCGCGCCGTGATCACCAGGACCGGCGCATCCACCCTCCCGGGGGTCGAAAGCAAGAGCGCGGCACAATGGGCCGAATCCGCCTGCGCCGCCAAGAACTGTTTTGTAATTTTGCGTCATGGCGGAAGAAAATTCAGCAGGAAGACCGGGCGCTTGCCTGGGATTGCCTGCCCCTCCCCTGCCCGCCACCGTTCTGCCACCTGCCATGGCCACCTTCCTCTCCGACCGCCGTGCCCGCATCGCCGCCGCGCTCAACCTTGGCGATGCCCTCCTCCTCGTGAGCGCCGGCGAACCCATTTCCCTGCCCGAACGCACCGACCAGACCTACCCTTTCCGCGCCGACGCCGAGTATTACTACCTCGCGGTCCAGGAATGCCCGGGCGGGGTGGTCGCCTTTGACCCGCGCGACGGTGACCGCGAGGGTTGGGTTTCCTTCGTACCCGAGGTCACGGAGGGCGAGCGGGTCTGGGAGGGCCGCCAGCAGCCCCCGGGAACGCCTCTCACCGCCTTGAAATCCTGGCTCGCGGCCCGGCGCGGGCGGCCCATCGCCGCGCTCGGCGCCCCCTTGCGCGACGTGCCCTCCGACTCCGGGCAGACCGACCGGGCCCGCGCGCTGCTTCACCATGCCCGGCGGCCCAAGGACGCCACCGAGCTCGCCCTCCTCCGCCGCACCGCCACGGCAACCGCCGCGGGCCACGCCAGACTGCGGGCCGCGCTGCGACCCGGGGTGACCGAGCGGGCGCTGCAAATCGAGCTGGAAGCGGAATTTTTCCGCCATGGGGCCACCCGGCCCGGCTACGGCAGCATCATCGGCACCGGGCCCGACTCCGCCATCCTCCACTTTCCGCCCGGCGACCGCATGGTCCGCGACGGCGACTTTGTGCTCGTCGATGCCGGCGCGGAAATCGACCGGTATATGACCGATGTCACCCGCACCTACGTGGCGGGGCAGCCGTCGGCCTTTCAACGGGACCTTCATCAAGTCGTCCTCGCGGCCGAGGAAAACGCCATCACCCGCTGCCGGCCGGGCGCGGAGTGGCGCGAGGTGCACCTGGCCGCCGCCGTGGAAATGACCGCCGGCCTGGTGGCCATGGGCGTCATGCGCGGCCGGCCGGAATCGCTGGTCGAGCAGGAGGCGCACACGCTGTTTTTTCCCCATGGACTCGGCCATCTGGTCGGCTTGGGGGTCCGGGACGGCAGCGGCCAGTTCCCCGGGCGGGTCAAGTCTACGCGCCCCGGCCTCACCACCCTCCGCCTGGACCTGCCGCTCGAGCCGGGCTACGTCGTCACCGTCGAGCCGGGCCTCTATTTCATCCCTGCGCTCCTTAACGATCCGGCCCGACGCGAACGCTTCCGCGACTGCGTCAACTGGCCGCTCGCCGAGCAGCATCTCCACCTCGGGGGCGTGCGCATCGAGGACAACATCGCCGTGACCGCCGGCACCCCCGAGAACCTGACCGCGGCGATTCCGAAAACCCTCTGATTTTTTGCAAGCGGTCACGGAGGGAACGGAGCAGGAAAAGGTATTTGACCACGGATTTCCCGGACCACCCGGCTGCGGAAGAGGAAGCCGGCATTCCGGTGCCGTGATCCGGATCTTGTCCGTGAAATCCGTCGTTAAAAGGGCCTGGGCCGGGCTCGCCGTTCCCTCCGTGACCTCCGGTAAAAAGTGACCCCCGGCCGGCCCGGGAATTTTCCGTGGACAACCCGCCGGTTCCTGCTCTCCCTTTCGCCATGGCCCAGCCCGAAGAAAAGCATGTCACTCCCGTCAGCCTGGTCGTCGACCTTGTGCTGGTGGTCGCCTTTTTCATCTACATGTTCGACGTGCTCAAGTCGCACGTGCCCTCCACCGACCCGAGGATGATCAACCTCTGGGGCGCCCTCGGTTCGGCCTGCCTGACCGGCGTGTTCTGGCTCGCGCTGCAGATGTTCCGCGTGGTGCTCCGCGCCCACCGGGCCGCCTCGAAGAAGTAGGCGTTGGGCCGGGCGGCGGCGTTGCCCCCCGCCCTCCGCCATCTCCGAAAGGCAGGTCGGAGGCCTGCCCTGCCCCCGTTTCCGGTTGCACGGTTGACAGACCCGCCGGCCAAGCTATGCCGTTGCCCTCTGCGCGCCTGCGCACCCGTTCTGTTTTTAACTCAGAAAACCACCCATCCATGGCCGTTAAATCCAAAGTGAAAAAGTCCGCCCCGAAGGCGAAGTCGTCCGCCAAGAAACCCGCCGCCAAGGCGCACAAATACGTCTACGCGTGGGGCGCCGGCAAGGCCGACGGCCACGGCGGCATGAAGCCCCTCCTCGGCGGCAAGGGCGCCAACCTCGCCGAGATGACCCGCATCGGCCTCCCCGTGCCCCCCGGCTTCACCGTCACCACCGAGGTCTGCACCTACTACTACGCCAACAAGCGCACCTACCCCGCCTCCCTCCAGGCTCAGATGGCGGCCGGCATCGCGAACATGGAGAAGATCATGGGCACGAAGTTCGGCGCCACCACGGGCACGCCCCTCCTCGTCGCCGTGCGCTCCGGCGCCCGCGACTCCATGCCCGGCATGATGGACACCATCCTCAACCTCGGCCTCAACGACCAGACCGTCGTCGCCCTCGAGCAGGCCACCAAGAACCCCCGCTTCGCCTGGGACTGTTACCGCCGCTTCATCCAGATGTACGGCGACGTCGTCCTCGGCGTGCAGAAGAAGGAGGGCGAGGACCACGAACCGTTCGAGACCGTGATCCACAACTTCAAGCACGAGAAATACCACCAGGACATTGAGGACTCCAAGCTCACCGCCGCCGACCAGCAGGAGCTCGTCACGCGCTTCAAGGCGCTCGTGAAGGAGCGCACCGGCCACGTGTTCCCCAACGATCCCTGGGACCAGCTCCGCGGCGCCGCCGGCGCCGTGTTCGGCTCATGGATGAACGACCGCGCCATCGTCTACCGCCGCAAGTACAACATCCCCACCGAGTGGGGCACCGCCGTCAATGTCCAGGCCATGGTCTTCGGCAACACCGGTGACACCTCCGGCTCCGGCGTCGCGTTCACCCGCAACCCCGCCAACGGCACCAACGAATTCTACGGCGAGTTCCTCATCAACGCCCAGGGCGAGGACGTCGTCGCCGGCGTCCGCACCCCCGAGCCCGTCCTCAAGCTCAAGGACCAGATGCCCAAGTCGTACGCCGAGCTCCTCAGGGTCCGGGCGACGCTCGAGAAGCACTTCAAGGACGTCCAGGACATCGAGTTCACGATCCAGGACGGCAAGCTGTTCATGCTGCAGACGCGCAACGGCAAGCGCACCGCCATGGCCGCGCTGAAGTTCTCCATCGATATGGTGAAAGCGAAGCTCATCGACTGGCAGACCGCCATCCTGCGCAATCCCGCCGACCAGCTCGAGCAGCTCCTCGCGCCTGTGTTCGACCTCGGCGAGGTGAAGAAGGCGAAGGTCATCGCCACCGGCCTCCCCGCCGGCCCCGGCGCCGCCACCGGCCAGATCTACTTCAACGCCGACCGCGCCGTCCTCGCCGCGGAAAAGGGCCAGAAGGTCCTCCTCGTCCGCGTCGAGACCTCCCCCGAGGATCTCCGCGGCATGATCGCCGCCGAGGGCATCCTCACCGCCCGCGGCGGGGTCTCCTCGCACGCCGCCCTCGTTGCCCGCCAAATGGGCAAGGTCTGCGTCTGCGGCGCCGCCGCGCTCCAGGTCGACTACGATGCGAAGACCGTGACGGTTGACGGCCAGACCTTCGGCGAGGGGGACTTCCTCTCGATCGACGGCACCCTCGGCGTCGTCTACGCCGGCCAGATTCCGACCGCTCCGTCCGAGATCATCGCCGGCCTCCTCCACGGCGACAAGGCCGCGCAGGCCACGGAGAAGTTCAAGAACTACGTCCAGCTCATGAAGTGGTGCGCGCAGGCCACCAAGCTCTCCGTTCGCACCAATGCCGACACGCCCGAGCAGGCCGCGCAGGCGATCGCGTTCGGCGCGGTGGGCATCGGTCTCACCCGCACCGAGCACATGTTCTTCGAGGGCGACCGCATCGATGCGATGCGCGAGATGATCCTCGCCGGCAACCTCGCCGACCGCGAGGCCGCCCTCGCCAAGCTCCTCCCCTACCAGCGCGCCGACTTCCTCGGCATCTTCAAGGCGCTCAAGGGCTATCCCGCCACCATCCGTTTCCTCGACCCGCCGCTCCACGAGTTCCTCCCGAACTCCAAGGAGTCGCAGGCCGACCTCGCGAGGAAGCTCGGCATCGACGTCGCGAGGATCGAGCACCGCGTGCACGAGCTCCACGAGTTCAACCCGATGCTCGGCTTCCGCGGCTGCCGCCTCGGCATCAAGTATCCCGAGATCACCGCCATGCAGGCGCGCGCCGTCTTCGAGGCCGCCGCCGAGGCGAACAAGGCCGGCTTCAAGGCGAAGCCCGAGATCATGATCCCGCTTGTCGGCTTCAAGAAGGAACTCGATCTCCAGACCGAGCTCGTCCACCAGGTCGCCAAGGCCGTCATGGCCGAGAAGAAGACGAAGATCGCCTACACCGTCGGCACGATGATTGAGATCCCGCGCGGCGCGCTCACCGCCGACGAGATCGCGCACACCGCCGAGTTCTTCAGCTTCGGCACGAACGACCTCACGCAGACCTGCCTCGGCATGTCGCGCGACGACTCCGGCTCCTTCCTCGGCGCCTACCAGGAGGCCGAGATCATGAAGAAGAACCCGTTCGCCTCGATCGACCAGACGGGCGTCGGCCAGCTGATGGAAATCGCGATCCGGAAGGGCCGCGCGACCCGTCCCGACATCAAGCTCGGCATCTGCGGCGAGCACGGCGGCGACCCGGACTCGGTGAAATTCTGCCACAAGCTCGGCCTCAGCTACGTGTCCTGTTCGCCCTACCGCGTGCCGGTCGCCCGCCTCGCCGCCGCCCAGGCGGCCGTGGCGGATTTGCGGAAGTGAGGAAGCGCGCAGCGATCGGCTTTAGGCCCTAGGCCTTTCCCGCAAAGCCCCGGTCATCCGACCGGGGCTTTTTCCTGCCCGAAAGGCAGGGTGAGTCCTCCGGACGAGCCGGGCCGCTCGGCCGGGATTGCTTGGCCGCAAAAAGGCGCAAGGGCTCGGCGGCTCCGGCTCAAATCTCCCGCGCGCCTGTGGGCGCGAGGGCGACTCCTTCGCAGCCCCAATCCCTTTGTGCGTTTTCGTGACCCATCATTCTGGGCAGCAGCATCCTCACTTTCCAATCACCGCTCCCGCGCTCATTTCAAACCGATCGACGCCTTCATCTCCGTCTTGCACCCACCGCAGATTCCATGGGTGATGTGCGGCATCCGCTCGGCCTCCATCAGGCGGAGGGTGTTGACCGCTTCCTCGACCGGCACCCAGGCCCCGTCCGGCAGGGCCACTTTCTGGCACCAGCTGCACACCCGCAACATGCGTTCCTCCCGTTGCGCCGTGGTTTCCAGCAGCGCAACTGCCGGGCGGGCCTCCTCGTGCAGCAGGGTCGAGGCGAATTCCACCTGTCCGTCCGCGATCTGGCGGATGCTCATTTCAAAGGTTCGCCGCTTGTCCGGCGCATCGCACCGGTAGCAAAACCGCGCCGGCACCCCCTCGCGGGCCCGCCGGATCATCCACTGGTACATCTCGCGCACGGTCCGGTCCGTCACCGCCTCCAGCAGCCTCGTCCCCAGCACACGTTCCGGCAGCACCGACTCGCCCTGGTTCTTCAGGGCAAAATCGCTCCAAACCGAATTGACGTAGGAGATCCTGCCGCCGGCGTCGATTCGGTAGATCAGGGTGTAGGTCCGTTCGATGCCACCCATTGCAATAGCAGTTTTGCCCCAAAGGCCAGACCGCGATGGCAGGTTTGAACTTGCGAGGAAGCGGCAGGCCGCGGGCGTCAGGTTTTAAGCTTTGGGCTTGGTCGCTCGGCCCGCGGCTTCTCCGGCGCGGCGCTTTTCTTTCTAAGGAAAGCGTGCTGTCGTCGTCGTCATGGCAGCCATGATTCGCCGCCTGCTTGTCTTCGCCCTTGGGGCCGCTTTGCCCGTCCTCGCCACCGACGCGCCCTTCGACGCCGCCACGGCCGCCAACCAGTTCGGGCTCGATCTCTACCGTCAGCTCGCCGCCCTCTCTCCCCACGGCAATCTCGTGCTGTCGCCCTACTCGGTCGACAGCGCCCTCGTCCTTGCCTACGCGGGCGCGGACGGCGCCACCCGCCGTGAGATGGGTGCGGCCCTTCATTTCCCCGCAGATGACGCAGCACTGCAAACGTCATTCGGCGTCCTGCGCACGTCGCTGCAGCAACTCGTCTCGCCCATCGCTGTCACGCCGGGGACACCTCAGACCGATGGCGACGATGAACGGCCTGTCGCATGGCAGCAGATCACCCTGCTGTTCGGACAAAGGGGTTATGATTTCCGGCCGTCCTTTCTTTCGCACCTGAAGGACGACTGCAGCGCCCCATTCGCGTCGATTGATTTCAGAACGGAGGCGGAAGCCGGACGCCAGGCGATCAACGCGTGGATCGCCCGGCAAACGCACGGGAAAATCCATGATCTCATCCCCGTCCGCGGACTAAACCATCGCACCCGTCTCGTGCTCGTGAACGCGCTCTACCTGAAGGCACCGTGGAAAAGTCCGTTTGAGGAAGCCGAGACCCGGCCGCGCTCATTCGCGGTGCCGGGCATCGAGGCCCCCAAAGTCCCGATCATGCGGCAGACGGCCGACTTTCACTACGCGAAGGAAGCCGGCCTTACGGTTGTCGCCCTCGACTATGCCGGCTGTGATCTTCAATTCCTTATCCTCCTTCCTGACGAAGGAACGGGCTGTGATGCCCTCGCAGCCAGGCTCGCCCCCAAGGATTTCAAAACATGGGCTGAACTCGGCGAAAAGTCTCGCCCGACTCTGGTCACGCTCTATCTCCCAAAATTCCGGATTGAGGGCCTGACCCAGCCCTTGGGGTCGGCTCTGCGCACCCTCGGCATGAAGCAGGCATTTGACGAGCCGCGCGGCAGCGCCGACTTCAGTCGCATCGCTCCGCGTCAGCCCGACGACGCTCTGTCGCTCTCCGAGGTTTTCCATCAGACTTCCATCGCCGTGGATGAGAAAGGCACGGAAGCCTCCGCCGCGACGGCGCTGGCGTTGGCTACCTTGGGAATCTCCTCCGAGCCACCGCGCCCGATTATCGTGCGAGTTGACCGGCCGTTCCTCTTCGTGATCCAGCATCGCGCCACCGGCATCTGCCTGTTCCTCGGCCGTATCACCGATCCACGTTAGTACGGGTTGCCCATGGTCTGCATGGAAGCGTGAAGGTGGGCGCGCCCGTCCCGTCCCTGCATGGGCCGGATCCGGGGCCCGCTAAGCAGACCAACGTATGATCGGGCAAACCGATTCAGGCCCGTGACGCACCAGCCTGACAGGGCCATTGGCCCCTGCCCCGTACGGCCATAAATCCCGGCTTGCCGCTTGCCGTGCTCCTCCGGCGGTGGATAGGGTCCGGGTAACAGCCGCCATCCCATGAAAATCCTCCGCGCCTTTCTTGCCGCTTGCCTGGTCCTGTCCGTCTTTGCGATTGGGGCCCATGCCGCCGATCTTTCCGGCACCTGGAAATGGACCTCCGCCACCAAGAGCGGTCCCGCCGAGATCACCGCCGTCCTCGTCCTCAAGGACGGTGCACTCACCGGCACGGTCACCGGCCGTCAGGGTCCGGCGGAGATTTCCGAGGCCTCGGTCAAGGACGGTGTGGTCGCCTTCAGCGTGGTCCGCGGGACTCCCGCGCAGAAGGTGGTGTTCAAGTATCATGGCAAACTGGACGGCGACACGATCACCGGCACCATCGAGCGCGCCGGCCCGAACGGCGCCGCCTCCAGCACGACCGATTGGAAGGCGACCCGGGCACACTGAGTCCTCAGGTTTCAGCGGTCGGCTGTTCAGCTGCTCCGGCGCGTGCGCCAGAGATGCCAGCCGGTCAACACCACCGGCATCACCCAGCCGCACAAGCCCGCCAGGACGGCGAACTGCCCGACAAAGTGAAGCAGCTGAAACGGCGCATAGTCGTGAAAAAAGCCAGTCGCGACCTCATCCTTGACGTGCGGCGCCACCGCGACCATCCCCGAGGCGATGGTTCCCGCGACGACCCAGATTCCCTTGGCCGCGTAGCCACCTGCCGCCACCACCCCGGCACTGATCCAGCCCGCCGCGGCCACGCCCATAGCGCAGTAGGCCAGCGAAAAGGCACCCAACGTGAAAATCCCGGCCGCACCGAGACCCATGGCCACCGGTGCCATCGCCAAGTGGCCGAAGGCGAAAAGCCCTCCCATCGCCCGGCCATCGCTCACCACGATCCACGCTTTCATGACCGGCTTCCGCCAGCCGCACCGGCTGCCCAACCGTACATGATAGAGCGGCAGTCCCAGCAAGGAGCGCGCGCTGCGGCGTTCGAACACGGCTTCACTCTCCGGCCTTTCGGTGAAGAATGACGACTGCAGCTCCGGCAGACTGCGCTCCAGCCGGCGCCTTGCGATGATGAAAGTCCAGAGCGCCACAATGATTCCCGCGCCCAGGAGAAAGTAAGAGACCGATGGAAGACCCTTCCCCGCCAGATGGCCGGGCACAATAAGCATTCCCAACAAAGCCGTCCCAAAGGCAGCCTGCGTGAGGAAATAGGCCCACTCAGTCCGGCGTCGCTCCCGGTCATCTTGCATGGTTAGGGCACGCCCGCGGAATTTGAGGAATTGTTCGAAGCCGCCGAGCATCGCCGGCAGGAATGCCAGCAAGGAGACTGCCTTCATGACCAGCCCGCCCTTCGCCGCCGCCGCACCAATTGCCCCCGCCGTCGAGGCCGTCTTTGCCAGCGTGCCACTCGCGGCCGCCTGGCCGCCGGCTGCTCCGGCCTCGGCGATGATCGCCGCCGGCGCCACACTCAGCGGCATCGCAATCATCACCGCGCCCGCGAACGCCGGCGTCGGCGCGCTCCGCTCCAGCGCCTCCTCCACCAGCTTCGCCATGCGCCCGCTCAGCAGCGCGCGCCCGCGCGCCAGCCGCTGCCGCACGTTGTCTTCGGTGAGTTCCAACGCGGCCGCCACCGCCGGCACCGACTGGTGCTCGCGATAAAACAGCACCATCGGCTCACGGTATTTTTCCGGGATGCCGGCCAGAGCCGACCACATCAGCGCGGCTTCGTCCGTGCTGACCGCGCGGTCGCGCGGGCTCTCGCCCTCGGCCGGCGTCTCCGGCGACAGGGCCTCGGCCCGCGCCGTCGGCGTGCGCTGCTGACGGCGGAAGAAATTATGGATCAGGTTGCGCGCGATGCCGGCCAGCCAGCCCCGGAGTTTTTCGGGCTCCCGGAGCGACGGCAGTTGCTTCCAGGCCGCGAGAAAGACCTCCTGCGCCAGGTCCTCGCTGCGGCCGGCATCGCCGCAGGCGCTGAATCCCAGCGCGCAAACCATCGCCTGATGGCGTTCCACGATCTGACGAAACGCCGCCCGGTCACCGGTCAGGTGAAGCTCGACCAGCTGGCGGTCCGACAGGGACGGATAATTTAAGAGTGCATTCATGTTCGCCCACAAGTGGCGCAAAGCCGGCCCCGTGTGACAGTAATCTTTCCCGATCTATCCGAAGCCACGCGCCGGTCCACCCTTTAGACCAATTTGACTGAGAGCGCCTCACGGCCATGGGCCGGGTGTAGGCCGCGAGATTGCTCGCGTTGGGCCACGGGAGCGCCAGCCAGCAGACAGCTGATGTGGATTAACTCCAACCCGATGAAAACCCTCCGGATGTTTCTCACGCAGAGGTCTTGGGTCCGGATCGTCCGGGGAATTTCTCTGTGCCTCTGCGCCTCTGCGTGGGACCCAGCGTGTTGTGCCGGAACGCAGGGAAAGGAGGCCGATTACTCTGACGCCTACCGCCTATCGCCTCACCCGCCACCACGCCGCCGCTTCCGCCATCCCCTCGGCATAGCTGCGCACCGGCGCATAGCCGAGTTCCGTCTGCACGCGGTCGCCGGTGCAATGCCGGATGAAAATATCCGCGGGCTTCACCTGCGCGGCGGGAATCACCGGCAGCGGCGGCGCGCCCGGAAACCAGGTGCGCATCTCCCCGGCAAAGTCCCGCCAGGTGACATCGCCATCGGTGACATTGTACGCCCGGCCGGCCGATCCCGGCCGGTCCAGCGCCAGTGCGATCGCGTGCACGACATTGTCCACATGCGTCCACGGCAGCACGTCGAGGCCCTCGCCGCGCAGCGCCAGCTGGCCATCGCGCACCTTCGCCGGCACCCGGACCGCCCAGCCCGAGGTCGGATGCATGCCCAGCACGGCCGCGAGCCGGAAAACGGTAGCCGGCAGGCCCCGGTCCATCTCGACCTGCAGCGCACGTTCGCCCTCGGCCTTCGTCGTACCGTAAAACGGCGAGGCCGCCGGCGAGTGCGCGTAGTTTCCTCCCAGCACCCGCAGCGGCGAATCCTCGTGGAACGACTCCGCTCCCGTCTGAAAATCGTAGACCGACAGCGTGGAGATATGAATGAACCGCCGGCAGCCCCCAGCGCGCGCCGCGGCGGCGAGGCCGCCCGTACCGGTCACGTTGACGTGCAGCGCCTCAGTGAGATCGCGGCTGATCGTGGCCGCCGCATGAACCACCAGCACCCGGCCCGCGCACACCCGCCCCGCCGTCGCCGGGTCCGTGAAATCACCCTCCACCTGCGTGATCCGCGGCGACTCCAATCCGGGATGCGCGCCCGCGCGCCTCACCAGCGCGAGCACCTTCGCGCCCTCGCCCGCCAGCCACGCCGCGATGCGGCTGCCGACAAACCCGCTGCCACCTGTCACCAGCACCGGCACATCCTTTAAGTTCATGACCGAATTTTCCGACCGGATTGAGGCCGGTTGCGAGCTTGCTCGCAACGCATGGAGCCGCGGCGCGGAGAGGCTCCAGAACGCGGCAGGGCGCCTCCTCTCCGTTTCCAAGCCAGCCTGCCGCCTAAGGCCCATCGCTTAACCCCTGGAGCAATTCGCTCGACACCCGCCCCACCCTCCGCCTTTTTCCGATCCCTTCATGTCTCTCAAACGCCCGACGCTTCACGCAGTCTCCCCCGGTCTTTCCGCCGTGGTCGTCGCCGTGCTTTCCATCGTCGCCGTCGCCGCGTCCGTTACGCGCGCACCGCAGGGGACCTGAAGTTTACCACACTTTGCCCCTCCGGTGCCAGTCACCGGGGGGCTTTTTTGTGCCCCGGGTGACCGGCGCAGGAGCGGGCTTCAACCACCCGCCACCATGCACCGCATCGAAACCACCCGTCTCCCCCTCCTGCTCGCCCAGCAGCGCATCCGCCTAATGAGCAACTCTGAACCCCGGCCGTCGCCGGCCGCCCGTCCGGCCCTGCCGCACGGAATCACGGCCCGCCACCCGGATCTCGCCGTCGAATGCCGCCACGATTTCCTGATGCTCACCGTGCGTCCGGATCTGCACGACGGGCCTTGAGCCTTCATCGGGCGGCAGGCTGTCATCCGAAAAGTCTGGCCGCGGTCCAGGAAGCCCGTTCGCTGGACGTCCCACCAAATCCATCCTCCATGAAACTCCGTTCCCTCTTTTCCGGCCTGCTGCTGGGCCTGACCTTTTTCTCTCGCATCCTCGCGCAGGAGTCCACGCCGGCCCCGTCGCCGGCCAATGACAAGGTCATCACCGAGGTGAAGGCCATTGTCGGCGACGTACGCGCCAAGCTGCAGGCGGGCCAGGCAACTGCGGCGAAACTTGCCCCGGAAATCGCCCGCTTCGATGCCCTCCTGGCCAGCCATGCCGGCGAAAAAACCGATGTCATCGCGTCCGTCGCCCTCATGAAAGCCACGCTCTACCTCGAGGTGCTGCAGGACGAGGCCAAGGCCCGCGAGCTGCTGCAAGCCTTGAAGCACGACTATGCCGGCACCGAGCCCGCGAAGGCCGTCGACCGGATCCTTTCCAGCCTGGACCACGCCGCCCAGGCGAAACTCACCACCGCGGGCCTCACCGGCAAGCCCGCGCCCGAACTGCATTTCGCCTGGTCGTCGAAGGCCGGGCTCAAGACGCTCTCGGAGCTCAAGGGCCGGGTGATCGTCCTCGATTTCTGGGCGACGTGGTGCGGGCCCTGTCTGCGGTCGTTCTCGCAGGTCCGCGAGGAAGTCGCCCGCTACCAGAATTCCCCCGTCACGTTCCTCGGCGTGACCAGCCTGCAGGGGTTTGTCGCCAATCTCGGCCCCGCCAAGATCGACACGAAGAACGACCCCGCCAGGGAGATCGCGCTGATGCCCGAATTCATGAAGGCGAAAAACATGACGTGGAATGTCGCCATCAGCCGGGAGGAGGTCTTCAACCCCGACTACGGCATCCAGGGCATTCCCTTTGTCGCCATCATCGCGCCCGACGGCACGGTCCGCCACGCCGGCCTGAACCCGCTGGACCCGGACGCCGATATCGCCGGCAAGGTCGACGCCATCCTCAGGGAATTCAAGCTGCCCGTCCCCGCCGCGAAATCCTGAGCCGGCCGGCGCCCGAGCGGAAGAATTGGCCGCCAATAGGCACAAGGGTTCCAAGGCTACGGCTCGAGTCTCCCGCGCGCCCATCGGCGCAATGGAGGCTCCTTCACAGCCCCGGTTCCCTTGTGCCTTTTGTGGCCAACCCTCCGGGGTCCAAGTGACAAATGCCGTTCGGGACTTGAACTTTCGGCCGGCGGTTTGTCTTTTTGTCCATGCACGCTGAATCCATCGAAGTCCGCCCGAGCCCGCTGGCGCGCCATGTGATCAATCCCTGGGGCAAGGTGGAGGCCGTGCCCGCCCATTGGGACCTGCTCCCGCCGGGCGATCCGGCACTCAGCCGGCGCATCAAGGCCGACGGTCCGTCGTGGACCGTCGTCGAGCCGAAGGGACGCAAGCGTTTCTCCCGCGGCATCTGGGCGCCCGCCGACCGCATCGCCGCGCTCCGCGCCGCGTTGGCGGCCGAGCGCGAACATCCGTCGTATCAAAGGAAAATCGCCGCCGGCCGGCAGCGCCGGGCCGCCGCGCAGGACATTTATGCCGGCGACTTCCGCGAAGCCGTGCGCCGTTACCTGGCCTTTCACCGCCGACACAGTCGCGAGGGCGAGATCCTCGCGGGCTTGGTCGCCGCCCACGCGACACCCGTCGGCAGCGGCACCGTCGCCCGCACGCAGCGCATCCCCATCGAGCAGCGCGCCGAGGCCGCCACGATCGCATGGCTGCGCCATCAGACCACCGCCTACGACCGCATGACGATTGCCCCGCAGCGCGGCGCCCGCGAGGAGGTCCGCCACGAAATCGCGGAACGGTCCCGCCAGCTGCTGTCCCAGTACCGCCAGGGTCACGCCATCAACCGCGCCACCTGCCCCCTCGCCCGCGCCGTCGCCCAAGGCAGCGAACTGCTTTACGACGACTCCCGGTAGCAGCCGGCGTAAGGAGGCTGAGGAGGGTTGGCCGCAAAGAGGCGCACGGGCTTTGGGGCTGCGAAGGAGTCGCCATGTCGCCCATAGGCGCGCGGGAGACCCGATCCGACTTCGGGCCCTTCGCGGCGGACTCCATCGCGCCCGCGCGTTTCACGCCCGCCGCAGCGCCCGGCGCATGAGCACCCAGCCGATGATCCCGCTCGCCGCCATCATCACCGTCATCGGCCGCGCCGTGCCATCGTGGAATACGCTCACCAGGGCGCCCACGGCGCAGCCGATGAGGTATTGCATCGTGCCCAGCAGCGCCGAGGCGCTGCCCGCCTGGCGCGTGAACGGCGCCATCGCGAGCGCCGAGACATTCGGAAACACGAGGCCCATCGTGCTCAGCAGGGTGAAAAGCAGCACCGCCAGCACCGGCAGCCCGCCCCAGCCCGTCAGGCCGTGCACCAGCATCAGCACCGACGCCCCCGCCGTGACCTGATACACGCCCCCGATGATCTGCGCCGAGCTCCAGGTCCGCAGCAGCCGACGGTTCACCTGCGATCCCGCGATCAGGCCCAGGGCGTTCGAGCCGAAAAAGAGACCGAACCGCTGCGGGCTTACGCCGTACACGCCCATGAGCACCGCGGAGGCACCCGTGATATAGGCGAAGATCAGGCCGGAGGCGAACGCCGCCGTCAGCGCGAAGGCCCGGAACCGCCGGTCGCCGAACAGGCGGCCATACGCCCGGAGCACCTCGCCCAGCCCGTGCCGGACCCGGTGCTCGGCGGACAGGGATTCCGGCAGCCACGCCGCCACCGCCCCCGTGCAGGCCACGCCGAACACGGCGAAAAGGACAAACAGCCCCCGCCAGCCGGTTAGCAGCAGCAACTGGCCGCCGATGAGCGGCGCCAGAATCGGCGCCGCCCCCATCACCAGCATCAGGGTCGAGAAGACATGCGCCGATTCCCTCGCATCGAACCAGTCGCGGACCACCGCGCGCGTGATGACGGCGCCCGCCCCTCCGCCCAACGCCATGAGGAGCCGCCCCGCCAGCAGCATGCCGATCGAATGCGACAGCGCGCACCCGATCGCCGCAACGGCATACACTGCGCCGCCGGCCAGCAGCGGACCGCGCCGGCCCCAGCGGTCGGACAGCGGCCCGTAGAGCGCCTGGGCGACGCCCATGCCGGCCAGGAACAGCGACACCGTCAGCTCGACCGAGCTCATCCCCGCGTGCAGGTCGGCCGCGATGCTGGGGAACGCCGGCAGGTACATGTCGATCGCCAGCGGGGCAAAGGCCGTCACCGCCCCGAGGATGAATATCACGCGTGTGGTGTGCGCGCGTACGATGATCGGGGCCGCCGGATCGGCGTGGACGGGTGTGGAACTCATGGACAAAGCGGGCCATCAAGGCGGACCCGTCCGCAAAAGCGAGCGCTGGCTTGTCGGAATTATTGGCCGCAAAAGGCGCCAGGTTTCCGGGACTCAGGCTCGAATCTTCCGCACGCCCATGGGCGCAATGGGGACACGGCCGCAGCCTTCGGGCCCTTGGGCCTTTTTGTGGCAACCTTCCGGATCCGAACGGTTCACCGGAAACATCCCCCGCCCCTTTCCGCAATCGCGGCCGATCCAAGCCACCACGCCAAATCCCCCCTCGCCTCCCTTTCTCCTTCCCTCCAACCTTTGGCCGTTCCCCGCCCATGCTCGCCACGCTCCCCCTCTTCTCGGCCGGTCACGCCCTCGACACCTCACCCGCGGCCTTTGGTTTCGTGCGCAGCTCCGCGGACTTCGTCGACGAACCCGCGGAACTCGCCCGCCGCCTTGAGGAGGACGGCTATCTCTACATCCCCGGTTTTTTCGATCCCGCGCTGATCCTCGCCGCCCGCGCCTCGGTCGTGGAGCGGCTCGCCGCGGAGGGTTCGCTCGATCCTTCGCAACCGGCGATGGCGGCTGTCAGCAACCCGGCGAAAAAATTCTCCTTCCGCGGCGACCTCGCGAAGCGCAATCCCGCCGTCGAGCGCGTCGTCTACGGTCCCGAGCTGCTGGGCTTCTACGGGCGGCTGTTCAACGAACCCGTCCGCCACTTTGACTACACGTGGTTCCGCGCGGTGAGCCGCGGCATGGGCACGACGCCGCACTGCGACCTCGTCTACATGGGCCGCGGCACGCACCAGCTCCTGACCTGCTGGATTCCGTACGGCGACATCCCGCTGGAGATGGGCGGCGTGATGCTGCTCGAGGGCTCGCACCGCCAGTCGGACCGCCTGCGGAATTACCTCGGGGTCGACGTCGATGCGTACTGCGAGAACCGCCCGCGCGAGGTCGAGAAGGTCATCACGAACAAGGGCTGGAGCCATCCCGGTTACCTCAGCACCAATCCCGCCAGCCTCCGCGCGAAGCTCGGCGGCCGCTGGCTGACCTGTCCGGAGTACAAGGCCGGCGATTTCATGACCTTCGGGATGAAGATCGTCCACGGCGGCCTCGACAACCAGACCGACCGCTTCCGTTTTTCCTCCGACACGCGCTACCAGCGCGCCAGCCAGCCGGTCGACGAGCGCTGGGTCGGCGAAAACCCGCCCGCCAACACCCTCGCCGGCAAGCGCGGCCGCGTCTGCTGAGGCTGCGGTGGCTCGGTCCGTGCCCTTCACCCCACGGCCCCGGCCGCCTGCGCCCGGCGCGTTCCGCCGATGGGCAGCACGCCCACCGCCGCCACGAGGCACAGTGCCCCCGCGCTCATGAAGGCCAGCGTGTAGGTGCCCGATGTCGTGCGCAGCCAGCCGGCCATGAACGCCGCAAACGCCGCGCCAAGCTGGTGCCCCGCCACCACCCAGCCAAACACGATCCCCGCGCGCTCGCGCCCGAAGACATCCGCGCACAACCGCACCGTCGGCGGCACCGTCGCGATCCAGTCCAGCCCATAGAACACCGAGAACAGCCACAGCCCCGTCGCGGGGCCGGCCAGCGCCGCCGGCAGGAACAGCAGCGAAAGTCCGCGCAGCCCGTAGTAGCCGAAGAGCAGGTGGCGGCAGTTGAACCGGTCGGACAACCAACCCGACGCCGTCGTCCCGGCGAGGTCGAACACGCCCATCAGCGCCAGCAGGCTCGCCGACTTCACCTCGGGGATGCCGCAGTCGAACGCGGCGGAGACGAGATGCGTGCCGATGAGCCCGTTCGTGCTCGCGCCACACACAAAAAAGGAGCCTGCCAGCAGCCAGAAATCCCGCACGCGCACCGCGTCGCCCAGCACCGCAAGCGCCCGCCGCGCCGGATTTCCGCGCCCTGCCCCGTTCTCCCTGACACTTTCCCTTTCACCCTCCCTTTCCCTTCCGCTCTCCCCATAGGGCCGCTCGCCCACATCCGCGGGCTCGTCGCGCATGAATCGCCAGATCACCGGAAGCGTGACAGCCGCGGCCGCCGCGACCACCAGCGGGGCCCCGCGCCAGCCGTGGGCGGTGACGACCGCCGCCAGCGACGGCAGGAAAATCAGCTGGCCGGTCGCCGCGCTCGCGGTCAGCAACCCCATCACCAGTCCGCGCCGCGCGGTGAACCAGCGGTTTGCCACCGCCGCGCCCAGCACCGTCGCCGCCATGCCCGACCCCGTGCCGACCACCACGCCCCAGAGCAGCATGAACTGCCAGTAGTGCGTCGCCCGCACCGAGAGTCCGTAGCCCGCGCCCACCAGTGTCATCGCCAGCAGCATGGTCCGCCGCAGCCCGAAGCTCTGATACAGCGCCGCCGCAAACGGCCCGATCAGCCCGTACAGGAAAATGTTGACCGCAATCACCCCGGACACCGTCGCCCGGCTCCATTGAAACTCATTGCCGAACGGCACGATCATCACCCCCGGAGCCGCCCGTCCACCCGCCGCGGCCAGCAGCGTGAGAAACGTCACCCCCGCGACGATCCAGGCGTAGTGCAGCGGCGGACGGCGGGAGGCGGCGGTGCTCATGGGGCGCGAGCCGCCACCATGATAAGTTCCCGGCGCTGCGCAAGGGGCGCGGCGATTTCCGGCCCTCACCCCGCCTCCCCCAAGCCCGGCCATTCTCAGGCCGCCTGCCGGCCGGCGCTCCGGTTCCCCAGCGGGGGCGGGCTCGCGGCTTGCTCCGATTCCTCCGTGTTCCCTGCGCTCCCCGGGTTCAACCTCAGCCGCGCCTCACGACCGCGCGTGTTTCACGAGAAAGTCCACGATCGGGGCCGGATCCGTCAGGCTGTGCGGGTGGTGCTTGCCGCCGGGCTTGATGACCACCTCGATCACACCGCCCGCCGCGCGGTAGCGTTCGACCAGCACGCCGAGATTGTCCCGGTACGACACCGCCTCGTCGGCGTCGCCGCTCACGCCGAAGATGGGGATGCCCGCGCGCACCACCGGCCCGATCCGGTCGAGCGGGCTGACTTTCGCCACGGCCATCTGCGCGTCGGTCAGGCCGTAGCACGCCAGGCATTCGGACCACAGCGGGTGCTTCGGGCCGGGCCAGAGCCGGAGATTGAGCGCCGGTGCATCGAGGTAAAGCGCCGCCACGCGCTCCGGATACGTCGCCGCAAAATTAAACGCATACAGTCCGCCCCGGCTGAAGCCCTCGAGCACGGCGCGCTTCGCCAGGCCGTATTCCGCCGTCACGCGCCGATAGTACGCGTCGAACAGTTTCATCGCGGGCGGCGACCCGTACAGGTCGCTCGCGTTCATGTAGCCCACGTGCCAGCCGCGCGCGAGGAGCGCCCGGTCCACCTGGGCGAACTGCCCGAAGAACTCCGTTCGCCAGATCCACGGCTTGCCCGGCGCCGGCTCCTTCGGGCAGATCAGCAGCGCCGGCCGGCCCTCAACCACGAAGTCGAGGCGCCTCCACTCCTGCCAGTCGGATTCGGTGATGCCGGGGTTCATCGCGTGCAGCAGCGGGGCGACCAGTAGCACGCCGGCCAGCCGAAGCAAGGTGAGGAGGAATGTTTTCGGCACGGGGATCAGGGATGCATCTTCACGCCGGGATCCTTCGGGGCCTCGGGCACGTCGGCCAGAAACGCCCCGGCGGGAGCGGCCGGGACCGCCGCGGGCTTGGGCAGGACCGCGGAGATGATGTCGCGGGCCCGGACCCGGAAGATGAAGTCGTCGCCATCCTTGCGCAGCACATGGCGGTTCCAGAGCGGGACGCGGCCGCCGAAATTGTCCCGGATGCGTACCTCGCCGTCCCGGGCCGCCACCACCTGGAGCCACGTGGTGCCGTTGTTTTCCCGGGTCGCGGAGACCAGGTGGCCGCCCTCGGCGACGAGGTTGGCAAACGCCGCCTCGTGCCAGCGCCACGGCGTCGCCGGAAAAATCCGGATCGGGCCGTCCGCGCCCGTGCCGGGATGCGCCGCCCAGCTTTGCAGGAGCATCTCATGCACCGCGGCGGCGGCGAGGAAGTTGCCCTCGAGCGTGAACGGCCGGTAGTGGAACGACGAGAATCCCGTCTTCGTCTGGTCGCCGTTGGCGTGGAATCCGTTGCGCAGGATGAACGCGTGCAGGTACGCCTTGAGATGCCACAGCGCCGCCTCCGGCTCGCCGATCCGCGCGCGCAGGGCCGCCATCCACGTGTAGCTATAGCCGCACCACTCGACCGCGCCGAGCCGGTCAATCTCCTGCACGCTCGCCCGGATCACGGCGCGGTCGGCCTCCGTGCCCTCGATCGTCAGGAGGTTGAACGGATAGAGGCTCATCAGCGTCGCCAGGTGCCGGTGGCTGAACGTCAGGTCCTCGTTGGGAGATATCTTCAGCTGCTGGCGCGCGTTGACGTGCAGGGGCCCGAGGCCGGCAGCCAGTCCGCCCCACCGTTTCGCCGCCGCCGCGTCGCCCAGGTGGGCTGCCATCTCCTCGTTGCCGAGAAACAGCATCCGCAGGCAGGCGAGGTCATAGTTTGAATTCGGCTGCACCCAGGCCCGCTGGCTGTTGTTGAAGGCCTCGGGCGAGGAGGACAGCGGCAGCACCAGTGCACCGCTGGCGTCCGGCCTGAGCAGCGCGCCCAGCGCCTCGCCGATCTCACGGCACCACGGGTAAGCCTCCTCCCGCAGGAATCTTTCGTCCCGCGTGTAGCGCCAGTGCAGGTAAAACAGGTGGCCGACCCAGGCACCGTTGACCGGCGAAAGGCTGTACTGCGCCCAGCCGCCCATCGGCTGGCCCGCCAGCGTCATCACGGCCGGCACCGCCGCCCCCGGCCCGCCCAGGAAGTCCTGCGCGAATTTCCGGAACGCCGGAAGGCGGTCGTTCATGAAATCGAGGAAAACCCGGCCCTCCTCGAAACGGCCGGACGCCTGGTAGCCCATGTAGGTCATCTGGGTGTTGAGATCGTGGTGATAGTCGCCCTTCCACGGCGGCAGTTCGCCGGCATCGGCCGTCCAGACTCCCTGGAGCGGGATCGGCGGGGCGCCGGTCCGCGAGGCTGCGCCATAAAAATACTGCACGAGGTTGTAGTGCTGCAGCACCTGCGCATCCGGAATCCTCACCGAGGACTTCGCCCAAAATCCGCGCCACCAGTCCACGTGCGCTTCCCACCGCAGCTCGAACCCGTCCGCGAGAGCCGCCTCGACCCGCGCCCGCGCCACCGCGACCGCCTCCTCGCCGTCCGCGGGCGAGGAGGCCACCGTCGTCGCCACCAGGGTCGCGTCGCCCACCCGCCTCATGCCCGCGTAAACGCAGGTCACGTGATTCTCCGCCGCCGCCTGTGTGAACCATTGCGCGGTATCGCTCGATCCCCGCACCGGGCCGGGATAGCCGAGTTTACTCACCGACTCCGGAGCCAGGAGCCGCAGGGCCCGCGGTGCGGCCCCCGGCACGCGCAGCAGCGCCACCGGGTCGGCCGCACTGAAGAAGGCTTCCACCGCCCCGGCGTTCCCCGCGAGTTGCGCCCGCCCGGTCGCCGTCCTCAGGTCGAGTTCGAAGGCGGCCACCGTTTGCCCGGGCGCCAGATCCAGTTCCAGCCGGCCCGCCGGAATTTTCGTGGGATGATCCGAGGCATAAGCCCCGTCGGCCCGCGCGCTGATCGTCGCATTGTCCTTGGCGGCGACGAGTTCGCCCAACCTGGCATAGGTGAGGCCCTTCAACGGGTCGCCCGGCGCCGGGCGTTCGTCCCATAGGTCCCCGCGGTCGAGCGAAAGCCGCAGCGTCCCGCCGCCCCCCCACAGCAGGCCCCCGAGCAGGCCGTTGCCCAGCGGCACAGCTTCGTCCCAGGTGGAGATTGGCGCGGCAAGCGTGAGTTTCATGGCTTCAGCCGTCGGAAGCGGCCCGGCCCGGCCCGCGACCCCGGCCAGCAGCCATCCGATCACCAGTCCCGCTTGCAGGAAATTTCTCTTCATAGGGATGCAAACCGGCTTGGTTAAAGCGGCGGGGCGCACCCACGGGAAGCGTTTTCCGGGCGCACCGCGCGCCGGATCGCCCGTGCGTGTCAGGTTCCGCGGCAGGATAATACCGCGCGGCCGGGTGCAAAATCCGCTAAACTGGGTAAAGGTACGCCACGCGATGGGGTTGACGCATCGCACCCGGTCGCCAATGAATGAATCCGCCGCATCATGAATCTCCCTCCTGAAATCACCACGCTGCTTCAGGACGAGGCCTATGCCACGCTCTGTCACGAGTCGTTGACTGAGGCCCTGGCCCGCATCAGCCGGGAGAAGGAGGAGATCCTGAGCACGCGCCCGCCCTTCGGCATGCTCGCGAGCAGCCAGACCCGGCAGGTTTTCCAAACCTCGCTGCGGGCAGCGCTCGACAATGAGGCCGGGCTGACCACGCGGCTCGACCAGATCAACCAGATTGACCTCTGGCTCAAATCCGCGATCGAGAAGGCGCTCAGCAGCTACCTGCCGACCGTAAGCGTGGAGTACCGCACCTGCAACGATGCGGCCCTGGTCGTGACCCGGTGGGAGCACACCATCGAGGCCCTGCACGAGATCAGTCTCGCACTCGCCCGCGACGCCCACGCCGTCGGCGCCGCGCTCAACCCCATCGCCGTCGCCAACACCGCGCTCCCCACGCCCACGCTCATCGAGCAGGCCCGCATCCGGGCGCTCTCCAATCTCCGCGCCACCGTGATGGCCCTCCAGTCCGGCATCGCCGACGTGATGGAAGTCCGCGGGCAGTTCGCCGAGCTCTGCGACACCCAGGCCGACGGCCTGCAGCTGCCCATGCCGCCAGAATTCCGCAACCTCGCCTGGGTTGACCGGCTGGCTTCCCTGTCCGAGGGCCAGACCTGCGCCGAGGTCCTGCGGTGCGAGACGGAGGCCCGCGCGTTCTGCGCCGAGGGCATCAAGGCCCTTCTCCGGCAGGGCCTCGAGGTGCGCGAAGCCTGCTTCGATGCGGCCAAGGCGCTGCTCGCGAAATACTGGCGCGAGCTGCGCGCCTATGCGCAGGCGAACTTCGTGCAGGAACGCGACGTCGACGAGGTGATCGCCGAGCTTTCCCAGCACCGCCTGGCTGCCGAAGCGAGCCGCCGCCAGTCCAGCTTCGAGTCGGCCAACGTCTCCTCGCTGCGCTGAGCGCAGGATCGTCCCCGCCTTGGCCGTCATCCTGAGCGACGCCGAAGGATGACTGGTTGAGAGGCGGACCCTGGCGGAAATCCGATCCGGCCCGGCGCAGCGCGCTCTGGCTTTTTTTCCGCGGGCGGCCACGGTGGTCCGCCATGGCAAAGGTCTATTTCTACTATTCGGCGATGAACGCCGGGAAAAGCACGGTGCTGCTCCAGTCGAGCTACAACTACCATGAGCGCGGCATGCGCACGCTGCTCTTTGCCCCCGCCCTTGACACCCGCGCCGGCTACGGCCGCATCCAGTCGCGCATCGGCCTCGCTTCCGACGCCCTGGCGCTGCAACCCGGGGATAACCTGCTGGAGCAGGTCAGCGCCGCCCACGCGGCCTCGCCCGTGTCGTGCGTGCTGGTGGACGAGGCCCAGTTCCTCTCGCCCGCGCAGGTTGGCCAGCTCACGGACGTCGCCGACACGCTGCAGATCCCCGTGCTGTGCTACGGGCTGCGCACGGACTTTCAGGCGCAACTGTTTCCCGGCAGCGCCGCCCTGCTCGCCGTGGCCGACACGCTGGTCGAGCTCAAGACCATCTGTCATTGCGGCCGCAAGGCGACGATGAACCTGCGCATCGCCGCGGACGGCCGCGCCGTGAAGGAGGGCGCCCAGGTCGAGATCGGCGGCAACGACCGTTATGTCGCGGTCTGCCGCCGCCACTTCAAGGAAGCGCTTGGCTCGGCGTGAACCGCCATTTCTCATGCGCCCGATTATTTTCCTGCTCATGACCCTCCAAGCCTCCGCCGCCAGCCAGCTGGTCTTCATCGGCACGTACACCCGGACGACCAGCCGCGGCATTTATGCCGTGCGGCTCGACGCCGCCACCGGGGCACTCTCGGCGCCGGCCTTGGTCGCGGAAACGCCGAACCCGTCCTTCCTCGCCCTCAGCCCGGATCGCAGGCTGCTCTACGCCGTGAGCGAGTCCAACGCCATGGCCGCCGTCTTTGCGACCGACCTGGCGGCCGGCACCCTGCGGCCGCTGCAGCCGCCGCAGTCCTCCGGCGGCGCGGCGCCCTGCCATCTGGTGGTGGACCCGACGCAACGGACTCTTCTCGTGGCCAATTACCACACCGGCATCGTCGCGGCGATTCCGCTCCACCCGGACGGCACGCTGGGCGTGCCCAATATCATCCCCCATTACGGCCACAGCGTCGACCCGGTGCGCCAGGTCTCGCCGCACGTGCACTCGGTCACGCTCTCGCCCGACGACCGCTTCGCGATCGTCTGCGACCTCGGGCTCGACCGGATCTTCACCTACCGGCTGGACGCCGCTCGGGCCGAGCTCACCCCCGCCGCGCCGCCCTTTGTCGCCACCGCCCCCGGCGCCGGCCCGCGGCATTTTGCCTTCGGCCCCGATGGCCGCCACGCCTACGCTGTCACCGAGATGGGCAGCTCCGTGATCGTGTTCGACTATGATCCGGCCACCGGCGCACTCACGATCCGGCAGACGCTCCCGACCCTGCCGCCGGACTTCCATGGCGACTCGTCGGGCGCGGAGATCCGCGTGCACCCCAACGGGCGCTTCGTCTATGCTTCCAACCGCGGCCACGACAGCATCGCCGTCTTTGCCGTGGAAGCCGCGACCGGCCGGCTCTCCCTGGTCGAGATCACCCCTTGCGGCGGGAAAAATCCCCGCAATTTCTCCCTGTCGCCGGACGGCGCCTGGCTGGTCTGCGCCAACCAGAATTCGAATTCCCTCACCGTCCTGAAGGTGGATGCCCAAACGGGCCGCCTCACCTTGACTCCCGGCTCCGCCAGCCTCCCGCTGCCCGTCTGCGTGCTGTTCGCGCCCTGACCCGGTCAGGCCACCGGCTGGACGGCGGGCGCAAACGCCTCCTCGATGCTCGCCAGCAGTTCCTTGTGCGTAAAGGGCTTGGGGAGCAGCGCATGCGCGCCGCTCTTCCGGGCAATGTGCAGGTAGCTCTCGCTCGAAACCCGCCCGCCGCCGGAAGAGGCGATGATGCGGACGGCCGGATGGTTGCGGCGCAGCTCCGACATCACTTCGAGACCGTCCCGCTCCGGCATCAGCATGTCCGTGATCACCAGGTCGAAGGGCTGCTCGGCCAGCAGGCGGATCGCCACGCGGCCGTCGCAGGCGCTCGCCACCTCGTGCCCGGCGCGCTCCAGAAGCAGCTTGGTCATGACGCAGATGTCCTCCTCGTCATCGATCACCAGTATTTTTCGCCGGGTTTCCATGGTCGGAGCCGCCACGCTGCCGGGTTCGCCCGGCCGCTCAAGTCCACGTCTGCTAAAACCGTGTAAAGATTTTGAAATGTGCGGTTTTTACGTACGTTTGACCGCCCCAAAAACCCGTTTGCCGCCCGTCCCGTTCCTTTCCGCCCTTTGAAATATCACCCGGCGGCCCATGCGAGGGCTTGCCGCGATCCCGACAATCCTCCACTGACAGTTCTCCATGGCGAAACCCGACATCGACTCACCCTACCCGCTCACCGCTGACCAGATCGCCAGCTTTCGCCGCGACGGTTATGTGAAACTGAAGAACGTGCTCTCCGCGGAGGCCATCGCGCATTACGGCCCCGTGATCACGTCCGAGGTCTACCGCCTCAACACGATGCACCTGCCGATCGAGCAGCGCGACACGTACAACAAGGCTTTCCTCCAGGTCGGCAACATCTGGACCAAGAACGAAACCGTGAAGGAGTTCTGCTGGAGCCAGCGGCTCGCCCGCCTCGCCGCCGAACTGCTGGGCGTCCGGGGCGTGCGCATGTACCACGACCAGGCGCTCTACAAGGAGTCGGGCGGCGGGGTCACGCCGTGGCACGCCGACCAGTACTACTGGCCGTTGAGCACCGCGAACTCCGTCACCGCCTGGATCCCGCTCCAGGCCGTGCCGATGGAGATGGGGCCGCTCGCGTTCGCCAAGGGCAGCCACCGGTTCGAGGCCGGCCGGGAACTCGGCATCAGCGACGAGAGCGAGGCGCGCATCGGGCGCTCGATGAAGGAGCACAATTATCCGCTCGACGACACCCCCTTCGACCTGGGCGAGGTCAGCTTCCACTACGGCTGGACCTTCCACCGGGCGGGACCGAATGTCTCCAGCAAGCCGCGCGCCGTCATGACCATCATTTATATGGATGAGGACATGCGCCTCTGCGAACCAAAGACCAAGGCCCGCGAGCAGGACCGCGCTGCCTTTGCCGGCGACGTGGAAATCGGCGCCGTCATCAACGGCAAGATGACCCCCGTCATCTATCACGCGGCGTAACCCGCGCCGGCCTGTCGCGGCGGACGAGGGTGAAAGGAGCCGGGAGAAGGGAAAACCTTGGCCAGGCCGCTCGGCGTCGCCCGCTTGCTTGTCGCCCCAACCCGGGCCACGTTGGTTTCTTTCCTTCCTCCCGTCCCTGCTTCCTTATCCATTCTCCCTTCTCCGGCGCGCACTGCGCGCCTAGTCCATGTCCGACTTTCTGAACGAAACCCCCTCGACCGAGTCCAAGCGCTGCGATCGCGCCTTCCTGGTCGGGGTGCAGACCGCCCGGATGCCGGAGGGTGAGGCCGCCGAGCTCCTCACCGAGCTGCACGAACTCGTGGAAAACCTCCATATCGGCGTGGTCGGCCGGGAGCTCGTCAACCTGCGCAAGCCCACCCCCGCCACCTTGCTCGGCAGCGGCAAGACCGAGGAGATCATCGCCGCCGCCAAGGCCGTCAACGCCGACCTGATCGTGTTCGACGACACGCTCTCGCCCGCGCAGCAGCGCAACTGGGAGAAGATCTCCGAAATCGCCGTGATCGACCGCGAGGAGGTCATCCTCGATATCTTCGCCGAGCGGGCCCAGACCCGCGAGGCCGTGCTGCAGGTGGCGCTCGCGCGCATGCAGTATTCCCTGCCCCGCCTCACCCGCGCGTGGACCCACCTGTCCCGCCAGCGCGGCAAGGGCGGCATGGGCGGTGAGGGCGAAACCCAGCTCGAGCAGGACCGCCGCCTCGTCAACGACCGCATCGTGCGACTCAAGGTCGATCTCGCCGAAGTGCAGCAGCAGCGCGGCGTCCAGCGCCACAAGCGCCAGCGCGTGCCCGTTCCGACCGCGTCCATCGTCGGCTACACCAACGCCGGCAAGTCCTCCCTCCTCAACAAGCTCACCGGCGCCCGCGTCCTCGCCGAGGACAAGCTCTTCGCCACCCTCGACCCCACCACGCGCCAGCTCCTCCTGCGCGGCAACCAGAAGCTGCTCGTCACGGACACCGTCGGCTTCATCCGCCGCCTGCCCCACGGCTTGGTCGAGGCCTTCAAGGCCACGCTCGAGGAAACCATCATCGCCGACTTCCTCATCCACGTCCTCGACGTCACCAACCCGAACGTCGACAAGCACCACGCCACCACGCTCGGCGTGCTCGCCGAGCTCGGGGCCGCGGATAAGACCATCCTGACGGTTTTCAACAAGATCGACGCCGCCACGCCCGAGGACCTGCAGCGCGCCCACCGGCTTGTGCCCGATGCGCTCCATCTCAGTGCGCACACTGGCCAGGGCCTCGACCAGCTGGAGTCCCGGCTCGTCGAGCTCATCGCCGATGCCTTCGACTCCTCCGACCTGCTGGTCCCGCACGACCGCTACGACGTCGTCGCCAGATTGCACACCCTCGGCCACATCCAGGAGCAGGAGCACCGCGAGGACGGCATCTTCATCCGCGGCCGCTTCCCGCCGTCCCAGAGCAAGTTCTTCAAGCCGTTCGTGGTGCGGTGACCGGCACGGCGGGAAGGTGGAGCGCGTTGTCCCCAACGCGCTGGCTGCTCCGCCCTTCAAACCAGCGTCTCGGGAGCAGGCCGCTCCACCTGACCATCACGCATCCTTCACCCTCCCACCGAGTCGTAAATCTGCACCTTCGTCCAATACGTGCGGAAGCTCTCGAGAAACCCCTTGTGCAGTGGATCCACCTGGTACGCATCGTGGCCCGGCACGTCCCGGAAAACGCCGGTGAGGGAGAACGAATAGGTCCCGTCCAGCACCGCCCGCGGCGGCAGCGGCGCCGGCGTGCCGACATGAAGCGACACCAGCGACGCCACGCCTTTCAGCGACTCCAGCCCGCGGCGGAAGTCGGCCCGCTGGGCATCGGTGAGTTCAGGTTTCAGCCAGAAATAAACGGAGTGGATGAGCATGGAAGGGAGCGGAGGAGTTGAAAGGGTGAAAGAGCGAAGAAGGAAGTGCCCCGCCTGCTCACGCGCAAGGAAAAGGTCCTCAACCCGTCTTGTCCTTCCGAGCGCAGCGAAGAATCCAGTAAGACTCGGCGGGCAGCATCGATGTTATCCAACCGGATTCTTCGCTGCGCTCAGAAGGACAAGCCGACGCCTTGGTCTTAACTCATCATCAGCAGCCCGTCCTTGCTCCGTTCTCCCTGCTCCCTGCTCCCGCGCGAACCGCGCCCCCTTCTCCCGCGCGCGGCGTCCCGCGCCGCGCCTCAGCCCGCGTCGAGTTTCGCCAGCTCCTCGGCCACTTGGAAATTCATCGGCACGTCGGGATCGGGCGATGGCACCGCGGAGAGCAGGATCCTCGTGTAGGGATGCTGCGGTGCGGCGAAGATCTGCGCCGTCGGCGCCAGCTCCACGATCCGCCCGCGCCGCATCACCGCCACCCGGCCGCAGAAATTGCGCACCACGTCGAGGTTGTGCGCGACAAACAGGTAGGTCAGCCGGTACTCGGCCTGCAGCTCCTTCAGCAGGTCCAGCACCTGCGCCTGCACCGAGACGTCGAGCGCCGAGGTCGCCTCGTCGCACACGATGAGCGACGGCCGCATGATGAGCGCCCGCGCGATGCCGATGCGCTGGCGCTGGCCGCCGCTGAACGCGTGCGGGTAGCGCACCCGGTGCTCCGGCTTCAACCCGACCCGCCGCAGCACCTCGGCCACGCGCGCCTCCAGGTCCGCCCCGCGCGCCAGCCCGTGGATCACCAGCGGCTCGCCCACGATGGCCCCCACGGTCATCCGCGGGTTCAGCGAGGAGAACGGGTCCTGGAACACCATCTGCACATGCGGCCGGACCGGTTTCAGCGCCCGGTCCGACAGCTTCGCGAGGTCCACGGTCCTCCCGTCGGGCAGCTGGAAGAGCACCGACCCGCCCGTCGGGTCGAGTGCCCGCAGGATGCAGCGCGCCGTCGTCGTCTTGCCGGAACCGCTCTCGCCGACGAGCCCGAGCGTCTCGCCGGGCGCGAGGTCGAAGCTCACGTCATCCACCGCCCGGATGAGGCGGGTCGCGGCGGCACCCGGGCCGCGGTTCTTCACCGTGAAATGCTTGGAGAGCCCGCGCACGGCCAGCAGCGGGGCGGCCGGGGACTCGGTCATGCGACACGGGCGCGGCGGCTGGGCAGCGCATCGAGCAGCGCCCGCGTGTAGGCGTGCTGCGGATTCTTCAGGACGGCGCGCACCGGTCCGTGCTCCACGATGCGGCCGCGGTACATCACGGCGACGTCGTCGGCGACCTGCGCCACCACGCCGAAATCATGCGTGATGAGCAGCACCGAACAGCCGAGTTCGCGCTGGAGCGTCTTGATGAGGCCGAGAATCTGCGCCTGGATGGTCACGTCGAGCGCCGTGGTGGGCTCGTCCGCAATCAGCAGCTCCGGCCGGCAGACCAGTGCCATGGCGATGACCACGCGCTGGCGCATGCCGCCCGACAACTCGTGCGGGTACTGGTCGAACCGCTCCTCCGCCTGGGCGATGCCAACCTTGGCCAGCATTTCAATCGTCAGCCGCCGGGCCTCCGCCTTCGACGTGCGCTGGTGCAGCAGGATCGCCTCGGCGATCTGGTGACCGACGGAATGCACCGGCGACAGCGCCGTCATCGGCTCCTGGAAGATCATGCTGATGAGCCCGCCTCGCACCTTGTAGAGGGTGCCGGAGCGCTCGCCGAGCTTCGCGATGTCGATCTCGCCCGCGCGCGCCGAGCGCAGAAGAATCTTCCCGCCGACAATCCGGCCGGGCGGCTGGATCAGCCGCAGCATCGAATAGGCCGTGACGCTCTTGCCCGAGCCGCTTTCGCCGACGAGCGCGAGGGTGCGCCCGCGGGCAATGGAGAACGTGACCCCGTCCACCGCCGGCACCACGCCGTCGGGCGTGATGAAGCTCGTGCGCAGGTCCTGGACCTCAAGCAGCGGCAATTCGGCGGGGTGCTCCATCCGGCATGAGCAAACGGCGCAGTCCCGGCGGCGCAAGAGCCTTGTGCGCCTGGCGGTGATGACCGATTCCAAAGCGGGCACCGTGCGCTACGCGCACTCTTCCCTACCCCCTGCTCCTTTCTCCCTTCTCCCGCGCAACGCGCAACGCACAACGCGCAGCGCGCAGCGCACAGCGCCTACCGCCGGATCCCCGCGATGATCTGCTCCGTCGTCCGCACCCGGCCGAGGCGCGGGAAAATCGTCTGGATCGAAAACGCATGCGCCTCCGCGCTGAGACTGGTCATCGCGTCCTCGGCCAGCACCAGTTCATAGGCGCGCTCGTGCGCCGCGCGGGCCGTCGACTCGACGCCGATGTTGGTCGCGATGCCGCCGAGCACGATCGTGGTGATCCGCCGCCGCCGCAGGTGCTGGTCGAGATCCGTGCCATAGAACGCGCCCCATTGCCGCTTAGCCACGAGCAGGTCTCCCGGTCGGAAACCCGCTTCCGGGACCAGCTCCATCGCCTCGGGCGACGGAGGCGGCGCGCCGGGAGGACGGGAGGGCGCATCCACCGGGAGGTTGGCCATCTCATTCATCAGCACGCGGACGTAGACGATGGTTGCGCCGTGTTCCCGGAAGGTATCGGCTAGCTGCCGGCCGCGCCGGACGACATCGACCGACGCATGCGGCGCGAGCTTGAGGCCGGTGATACCCTGCTGCAGGTCAATCAGCACCACGGCGGTCAAAACCGGGTCGAGATCGAGGGGAGTCATGGTAAGCAAGGAATCGGAAGCCGCGGACGGGTTCAAATCATTCGACCGGTTTCAAAGGGAAAACAAATCGCTCCCGATCAATTGGCGCCCCTTAATCCGGGTAATCCGGCATCCTGCTCCATTCTACCGGATATCCTGTAAGGCTAGTGCCGCAGGTTTGGCGTAGGGCCGGTCTGAGGCCCGCCCTGCATTCGATCCTCCCCACGGAGTCCCGACTTTCTCGGCCATTGACCTTGATTGGCGGCCCTTCATCACTTTCCGGACTCGCTGATGCTTGTTCCTGACCACGCCGTTTCCTGTCCGTGTAAGCCCAAGCCCGCCGCCCGCGGGTTGATCCTGAAACCGGCGCTGGGCCTTGTGAACCCTCTTCCTTCGGCCTGCGGCGCGGCACCTGCTGTCGCTTCCTTCTGATGCGCGCCTACTTCATGAGACGGTTGTTGCTGGTGGTGCCCACCCTGTTCGGGATCACCCTCGTCGTCTTCCTGATCACGCGTTTTGCGCCCGGCGGTCCCGTGGAGCAGGCGATCATGCGCGCACAGTCGGCCGAGAGCAGCTCCGGCGGCGGCGCCCGGCGCGGCGGGGGCGCCCTGTCGGAGGATCAATTGGCCCAGCTGAAGGCGTATTTCGGCTACGACAAACCCCCGCTCGTCGCCTACGGCCAATGGATCGGGCACCTCGTCCGCGGCGACCTGGGCGATTCCTTCCGCTACGGCCAGCCGGTCACCCAGGTGATCGCCGACGCCATGCCCGTGACGCTGACCTACGGCATCCTGAGCCTCGTGCTCACCTACTCGATCAGCATTCCGCTGGGCATCCTCAAGGGCATGAAGCACCGGTCGACGATCGACACCACCAGTTCGATCCTGATCTTCGTCGGCTATGCGATCCCCGGCTATGCGCTGGGCGCCCTGCTGGTCGTCTACCTGTCGGCCCACCTCGGTTGGTTTCCCATGGGCGGGTTTGTCAGCGAGAACTGGCACGACCTGCCGACCGGCCAGAAAATCGCCGACTTTGCCCGGCACGCCGTCCTCCCGCTGACCTGCTACTCGCTCAGCGGCTTCGCCTTCGTGACGCTGCTGACGAAGAACCAGCTGCTCGACAACCTCGCCGCCGACTACGTCCGCACCGCCGTGGCCAAGGGCGTCTCCTTCCGGCAGGCGGTCTTCGGCCATGCCTTCCGCAATTCGCTCATCCCGCTCGTCACCGACTTCGGCCAGCAGATCGCCGTCGTCGTCGTCGGCTCGGTGCTGATCGAGACCATCTTCGACCTCAACGGCATGGGCCTGCTGTTCTACAATGCTGTCGTGGACCGCGATCCCATGATCGTGATGGGCGTGCTCCTGATCGATTCGCTGCTTCTGCTCGGCTGCAACCTGCTCTCCGACGCCCTCATGGCGCTAGTTGATCCCCGCATCCGCTTCAAATAAGATGCGCCTCTCGCCCCAAGCCCAGCTGCAGCTCCGGCGCTTTCGTTCGCTCAAGCGGGGCTACGGCTCATTCCTGATCCTTGTCGTGCTGTCGGTCCTCGCGCTGCTGGCGGAACTGCTGGTCAGCAACCGGGCGTTGCTGGTGCGCTACCAGGGGCATTTCTACCTGCCGACCTACGGGGCGATCCACCCCGGCCGGGACTTTGGTTCCGACTACGCCTACGAAGTGGACTACCGCGCACTCAAGGACCGCTTCGCTGCGGAGCACGCGGGCAACTGGGTGCTGATGCCGCTCGTCCCGTACGGCCCGAATGAAAACTGCTACGCCGGCCAGAATTTCCAGCCGCGCCCGCCCGATGCGGCCCACCAGCACTACCTCGGCACCGACCAGATCAACCGCGATATCCTCGCGCGCCTGCTCTACGGTTTCCGCAACTCGCTCCTCTTCTCGGCCGGCTTCGTGGTGATGGTCTATGCCATCGGGATCGCGATTGGCTGCGCCATGGGCTACTTCGGGGGCTGGTTCGACCTCGGCATGCAGCGCATCGTCGAGATCTGGTCCCTGCTGCCCTTCCTGCTCGTGGTCATCATCGTCCGCGCCGCCCTGCCCGCGGGCACGTCCTTCGGCCTTGGCCTGCTCCTCTTCGTGGTCGTGGCATTCGCCTGGACCGGCATGACCTACTTCATGCGCAGCGCCACCTACCGGGAAAAGTCGCGTGACTATGTCGCCGCCGCCCAGGTCCTCGGCGCCGGCCCCGTCCGCGTGCTCTTCCATCACATCCTGCCCAACATCCTTTCGATCCTGGTGACCTTCCTCCCTTTCACCACCGCCGCGGCCATCGGCAGCCTGACGGCACTCGACTACCTTGGCTTCGGCCTGCCGCCGCCCATGCCGAGCTGGGGCGAGTTGCTGCGCGAGGGCACCGGCAACCTCGACGCCCCGTGGATCGTGGCCTCGGCCTTCTGCGCCCTGAGTTTCATCCTGATCCTCATCACTTTCATCGGCGAGGCCATCCGCGAGGCCTTCGATCCGAAAAAATTCACCCTCTATCGCTGACGCCCGCGGGCATCCTCCTTTTCTCATCATGAACTCCACCCGTCCCCTTCTGTTTGTTTCCCTCGCCCTCGGCGCGTTCGCGCTCGGCGGTTGCGGCAAGTCCGAGCCATCCGCCTCCGGTTCCGCCGCGGCCACGGCCGCGCCCGCCGCCGCCGCGACGCCGGCGCCCGCGGCCAACGCGTTTCCGGGCATGGAGGCCGACCTGCAGCGCACCCTGAAGGAGCAGGCGTCTTTTTATCACTTCAAGACGCCCGTCGACCTGGCCAAGGACACCCAGGGGCTGACGTGGGAGGACGGCTCGGACGAAGCTGAGTTTGCCGATCCGGCAGCCAAGAAAGGCGGCACTCTTAACGAATACATCCCGGATTTTCCCGGCACCTTCCGGACCATGGGTCCTGATGCCAGCGCTTCGTTCCGGCAGTTCATTCTCGATTATGTTGCCCCGGCTTTCACCGTCCCCCATCCGAACCTGCCGGGGCGCGAAATGCCGCAGCTTGCGACTTCCTGGGCCTTTGATCCGGCGCGCAAGACGGTCTATTTTCGCCTCGACCCCGCCGCCCGCTGGTCGGACGGCGTGCCTTTCACCACCGACGATGTGGTCTTCACGTGGTATTACTACCGCAGTCCGCTCATCAACGATCCCTGGATGAACGATTTTTATGCCAAGACCTACGACGGCATCACCATCTACGACGCCCACACCTTCGCGGTGACGTTGAAGGACTTGAGACCCGACAGCATTGATCGCGCAGGCAACATCAATCCCTATCCAAAGCACTTCTTCAAGGACTTCGGGCCGGACTGGGTGAAAACGTACAACTGGAGGATCTGCCCGACACTCGGCGCCTACACGATTCTCGAGGATGACATCAAGCGGCCCTCGTCCATCACGCTGACCCACGTCAAGGACTGGTGGGCGGCGAACCGGCGCTTTATGCGGGGCCGGTTCAATCCCGACCGGATCCATCTCGCGGTGATCCGCGATCCCGACAAGGCCTTCGAGGCCTTCGTCCGCGGCGACCTCGATGTCTTTCCGCTGCAGAATCCCCAGCTGTGGTACGGCAAGCTGCCCGACAACCATCCGAGCGTCACCTCGGGCTTTACCGTCAAGACGAGGTTCTACAACCAGATCCCGCCCCCCAACTTTGCCCTCTGGCTCAATGAGGCCATGCCCTTGCTCGGCAATCGCGATGTCCGGCTCGGCATCCACCACGCCACCAATTTCGCGCTGGTGTGCCAGCAATACTTCCGCGGCGATGCCACGATCCAGAAGACCACCGCGGATGGCTATGGCTGGGACATCAATCCCGCGGTCACCCCCCGGCCGTTCGACCCCGCCAAGGCGCGCGCCTGCTTCGCGAAGGCCGGCTTCACGACCCAGGGGCCGGACGGCGTGCTGGTCGATAAGGACGGGCACCGCCTGTCCTTCACCATCACGACGACCTACAAGCGGTACACCGACGTGCTGGTCATCCTGAAGCAGGAAGCCCTCAAGGCGGGCCTGGAGTTTAACATCGAGGTGCTGGACGAGACGACCGGCTGGCAGAAAACCCAGCAAAAAAAGCATGAGATCACGCTCGCCGCACTCAGCCGCTCCGTCGAAATGTACCCGCGGTACTGGGAAATGTACTCTGGCGAAAACGCCTACGACGTGCCCTACCTGCCCGACGGCTCGCCGAATCCCGCGCGCAAGATCAAGCCCAACACGAACAACTTCAGCTCCCTCGCCATTCCCGAGCTCGACCAGCTCATCAAGCAGTATGACAGGACCGAGACGATGGAGCAGGTGAAGATTCTCGCGGCCAAGATTGAGCAGATCATTTACGACGATGCTTCCTGGGTGAACGGTTGGAAACTGCCCTTCTATCGCGTGGGCTACCGTCCTTGGATCAAGTGGCCGAAGTATTTTGATCCGATGCAGAGCCGCGACACGGAGGAGTTCTGGACCATGTGGATCGACCAGGATGAGCAGAAGGCCACGCTCGAGGCCAAGGCCGCCGGCCGCAGCCTCCCGGTGCAGATCCTGTCCTACGATCACTACAAGCAGCCATGAGCGAGGCGCCGCTGCTTGAGGTCCGCAATCTCGCCGTCGGATTTGAATCCGGCGGAACCGTCGCGCGCGCCGTGGACGGTGTGAGCTTCCGCGTGACCCGCGGAAAAACCCTCGGCATCGTCGGCGAATCCGGCTGCGGCAAGAGCGTCACGGCGTTTTCCATCATGCGGCTGCTCCCCCAGCCCCATGGCAAGATCCTCGGCGGAAAAATTCTGTTCGAGGGCCGCGATCTGGTCCAGGCGGACGAGGCTGAGCTGCACCGCATCCGCGGCGGCCGGATCGGCATGGTGTTTCAGGAACCGCTCAGCGCCCTCAATCCCGTCCAGACAATCGGCCGCCAGGTCACCGAAGCGCTCCTCCTGCACAAGCCCCTGACGAAGGAGGCCGCCTGGGCCGAGGCCATCACGCTGCTCGACAAGGTCGGCATTCCTTCGCCCGAGGTGCGCATCAGGGAATACCCGCACCAGCTTTCCGGCGGCATGCGCCAGCGCGTGGTGATCGCCATGGCCCTGTCCTGCAACCCCTCGCTCCTGATCGCCGATGAGCCGACGACCGCCCTCGATGTCACCATCCAGGCGCAGATCCTCGAGCTCATGCTGTCGCTGCAGCGCGACCTCGGCATGGCCATCGTCCTCATCACCCACGACCTCGGCGTCATCGCGCAGGTCTGCGATGAAGCCGTCGTCATGTACGCCGGCCAGGTGGCCGAGTACGGCCCCGTCGAGGCGCTGTTTCACCGGCCCGCCCATCCCTACACCCGCGGTCTCCTCGCTTCCATTCCGCGGCTGACCACCCCGCGCAAGAGCCGCCTGCCGACGATCGAGGGCGCCGTCCCGGGCCTCAACCAAATGCCCGCCGGCTGCCGCTACCAGAACCGTTGTCCCTACGCCGAGGCCCGCTGCGCCCTCGCGCCCCCGCCGCTGGAAACCGTCGCCGAGGGCCACGCCGTCAGCTGCCTCCGCTGGCGCGAACTCCCGGAATTCAAGCCCGTGTCTCCTGCCGCTGTATGAGTTCTCCCGCGCCCATTCTCGAAGTCCGCGACTTGAAGACCCATTTCCCCGTGCGGGGCGGCATCTGGCTGCGGTCCGTCGCGACCTGCAAGGCCGTGGACGGCGTGAGCTTCCAGCTCCTCCCCGGTGAAACGCTCGGACTCGTCGGCGAGTCCGGCTGCGGCAAATCGACCCTCGGGAAAACCATCGTGCGCCTGCTCGCGCCCACCGCGGGCAGCATCCGCTTCGAGGGCACGGATCTGGCGACGCTCGGCCGGAAAAAACTCAAGCCCATCCGCCGGCACCTGCAGATGATCTTCCAGGATCCCGCGGAATCCCTCAACGCCCGCCACACCGTCGGCCAGATCCTCGAGGAGCCTTTCATCATCCACGGCATCGGCTCGGCCGAGGAACGCCGTGCGTCCGTCGACACCCTGCTCGACAAGGTCGGCCTCCCGCGGGCCGCCGCGCATCGCTACCCCTTCGAGTTCTCCGGCGGCCAGCGCCAGCGCATCGGCATCGCCCGCGCGCTCGCGCTGCAGCCGCGGCTGATCATCTGCGACGAGCCCGTCTCGGCCCTCGACGTTTCGATCCAGAGCCAGGTGCTCAACCTCCTGCTGGACCTGCAGCGCGAGTTCCACCTCTCCTACCTGTTCATCACGCACAATCTCGCGGTCGTGAAGCACGTTTCCGACCGGATCGCCGTGATGTACCTCGGGCGCATCGTCGAGCTCGCCGACGCCGAGGGCCTCTACGCCCGGCCGCGGCATCCCTACACCCGCGCCCTCATCGCCGCCATTCCCGAGCCCGAGCCGCGGGCGACGCGGCCACGGTTCATCGGGACGGGCGACCTCCCGTCGCCGATCAACCCCCCACCGGGCTGTCCGTTCCATCCCCGCTGTCCGCATGCCACCGACCTGTGCCGGCGCGAGCCTCCGCCGCTGCGGGAAACCTCATCGGCCGCCGAACCGTCGCACGCCGTGGCCTGCCATTACGATTTGCTGCCCGCCGCGATTCCTTCGCCACTGGGCGCGCCGCAAAAGCAAGAAAGCCGGGACACGTAAGTCAGCCCATCTCCGGTAGCAGTCCCTAAGCTGAGGCAGCCCGCCGGCCCATCTCCCCGCGCGTGGCGGCAAGCATGAGCCCGGGCTCAATGAAGACATCGAGGGCAAAGTGCGCGGCCACGCACGGAGCCAGGCTGCGCCCGCCGGCCACATAGACCACCGCCAGCGCCGTGCCCAGCGCCGTGGTGGCCAGCATGGCGCCGATTCCAGCCCGGACGCTTCCGCCCATCAGCGCCCACACGCCGTGGGCCAGGCCAAACAACAGGCCCGAGGCGACGATCTGGGCCAGCGCGCCGTAGCCATGGCGCAGCAGGTAATCCATCGGAAACCGCCGGAAAAACACCTCCTCCAGAATCCCGGCACAGACGGCGAGTGCCACCGCCAGTACTTTCAGGCCGGAGGGCTTGAACAGGTTGGCGCGCACGGACGGAAGGCCCGCCGAGCGTGCGACGAAGAGCACCGTCACGATCGCGGCCAGCACCCAGCCCGGCCAGGTGCCCGTGTTGCTCCCCGGCAGGAGGCCCAGGTAACGCAGGAATCCGCCGGGGTTGGAGACGGCATTCACGGCGACCCAGGTGCCTTCAGTAAGGACGATCGCACCCATGATCCCGGCGGCTTTCCGTTCCGCGCTCCACGGCAATGGCATGGATTTGGGTGATCCAAGATGAGAAGCCGTTCAACCTCGAAAGCTCACGGCATGAGAGCATCCGCAAGGCCCCGCCTCGCATTGTGGCGTCCGCGATAAAGTCCCACGTCCACACGTGGCCCCGATGGCTCGCCTTGGTCGGCAGTCCTGTCGAGTGTCCTCGGCGTACCAGCCGACGTTTC